>OKQJ01000075.1_pt1 | contig 58500 bp, 44 predicted proteins | sample 1614171 | NCBI WGS metagenome assembly OKQJ01 (sample SAMN04436911, study PRJEB24849) | human gut metagenome | biome: human gut; feature: NICU; material: stool | host: Homo sapiens | place: USA: Saint Louis, MO | collected 2012-05-30 | reverse complement strand
CCTCTCTAGATGTTAGCTTTTCGTCACCCACTACAGTTGACAAAGAGCCGCTTTTTTACGTCACATGACAAATGTCATGTCATGTCATGACATCTGGTGCTAAAAAGAGAATGACCAAAAAGATATACTTTAGTCATAACTTAGAAATAATAAAAAACGAAAGAGGTCATCTCATGAAAATCAAAACATCTTACCTTATCTACGCTGTTATCGGAACTGTCTTTGCTGGACTTAGCATGTTTACTGACATCTTTGAAAAAGGAAACTTTGAAGCTATCTTCTCAAATTTGGGCATGATTATTGGCTTGTCTATCTCAGCCTATATTCTCATCACTATGGCTAAAAGTTTTATCGACCTTGTCATTAAAGAATTGTAAAACTAGGAGGTCCAGTATGAAATTATTGAAAATACTAAGCATTATGCTCCTAGCAGCAATTTGGACCATCCTCTTTGCCTATGTCTTACTTCATGGCAGTAGTGATATTCTCTACAGTGTCATGGGTGTGTCTGTTGCAGCTTGTTATATTTTTCTAGCCTTCTATCAAAAGAAAGGAAATCACACACATGAGTGAAGCAATCCTTCAAGTCACAAATCTTGTCAAAAAAATCAAAGGAAAAACAATTTTAGACCATATTAGTTTTGAGGTAGGACAAGGCGATTGTCTAGCCTTAATTGGGCCAAATGGTGCTGGTAAAACGACCTTGATGTCCTGCATTCTTGGTGACAAGAAAGCCAGTAGTGGTCAAGTCTTTATCAAGGGCAAAAAGGGGAAAGCACAGGATCAAATTGCTGTTCTCCTTCAAGAAAATACCATTCCCTCACAACTAAGAGTTAAGGAACTGATTACTTTTTTCCAAGATATTTCTGAAAATGCCTTATCTAAAGAAGAGATACAAGCACTCTTACAATTCAAAGACGACCAGTATCAGCAGTTTGCGGACAAACTCTCAGGAGGACAAAAACGTCTTCTTGCCTTTGTTCTCTGTCTTATTGGCAAGCCTGACATTCTCTTTTTAGATGAGCCGACAGCAGGGATGGACACTACGACACGCCAACGTTTTTGGGAAATCATCAATGATTTGAAAAAGTCAGGTGTGACTATTCTTTATTCGTCCCACTATATCGAAGAAGTGGAACACACAGCTGACCGCATTTTGGTCCTTCATCAGGGGAAACTCATCAAGGATACTACGCCACATGCTATGCGTAGCGAGGAAAAGGAAAAACAAGTCACCTTACCAAGTCGCTTTGCACCAAGTCTTGATAAACTGGCAGCCATTTATGATGTGACTGAAAAACGTGATGTTGTCACCTTTATGACTAAAGATATTGAAAGTATTTGGAGTAGTTTACAAGCTCTAGGCTGTCGCATTTCTGACATTGAAATTCAAAACAAGACACTTTTAGATAGCCTATTTGATAGCACAAGGGAGGACAAGTCATGAAAGCACTACTTAAAATCGAATGGATAAAAACATGGCGCAGTTGGCCAGTCTTCATCATGTCCATCGGAATGCCTGTCGGATTCTTCCTCTTGTATTCAGGTATGGAAATGAGTCCTGACCCAACGTCACAAAAAGATTTTATCTTGTCCTATATGTTGACCATGACTGGCTTTTCCATGTCCAGCTTTGGTTTCTTTACCTTTCCCTACATGCTTAGAGAGGATCAAACGGAGCACTGGCTAACCTACATCGAACATTCAAAAATAAGTATTCAATCCTATTACCTCTCTAAAATCTTCCGAGTTCTTATGAACTTTATGGTTGCTATCCTAGTGACTTTCTGTGTGGGAGCTTTTGTGCGTGATGTTGAGATGCCATTCTCACATTGGCTCGGTTCAGGGGCTCTTTTACTCTTGTCAAGCCTAGTCTTCCTATCCTTTGGCTTGCTCCTTGCCCAAATTAAGTCTCAACAAATCATGGCTATCGTCGGAAATATCATCTTTCTTGGTCTAGCTATTATTGGTGGTTCTTGGATGCCAGTAACCATGTTTCCAAAATGGGTTCAGCACATTTCGGAGTGGACCCCCATCTATCATATCAATCAGTTGGTCGTCAATTTTGCAAAAAAAGGGGAATTTTCATGGAAATCACTCATTTTTATCTTGGTCTATGCTACAATAGCTACAGGCTTAGCCCTTTTTATCAAATCTTACAGAGAAAGTGACCATGTTTAGAACTTACCAGAAAAATGATTTTGCTTATTTTGCTAGTCTGATTTTCCTTGTTTTCCCAATCTTTGGAGTTTTTGGCGGGTATTTTCCAGTCTGGACCTTGTTATTGACAGGTTTGTTTACCATCTCTTATCTCCTTATAGTGTATTTGAAAAAAGCTTATAGCAAGTGGATTCCCTTTCTGTGGTTTTACACTCTAGCTTACATTATCTTTATGTCTGTGACCTTCGAGGGTGGCATGATGTGGTTTGTTTTTTTCAATGTTAACCTTCTCGTATGGCGCTTTGAGGATAGCATATCTTCTTATCGCTTTTTATCCTTTCTAGCGACACTCTTGATTTTGACGTCATCATCCTTTCTACTGACAGACGATTTGAGCACCCACCTCATGTCCCTGGCTATTCCTCTTTTTTCCTTGGGAATGTACTATTTTCAAAACCGTATGCGTCAGGAGAGAAAGATGGAAGAGGCCCTTGCGGAGCAGAATCGGACCATCAATATCCTGTCCGCTGAAAATGAACGCAATCGTATCGGCCGTGATTTGCACGATACCTTAGGGCATACCTTTGCCATGATGAGTCTCAAAACCGAGTTGGCTCTGAAACAGATGGACAAGGAGCAGTATGATGCTGCGAGAAAGAATCTGGAAGAATTGAACCAGATTAGTCGTGACTCCATGTACGAGGTGCGTGAGATTGTCAATAAGCTCAAGTACCGAACAGTGGCCGAGGAGTTACTGGAACTCGAGCGACTCTTTGACCTTTCAGATATCATCTTGACCGTGGATAGTAGTCTTGACTTAGACAGCCTGTCGCCAGTTAGCCAGTCGACCTTGTCCATGGTGCTTCGTGAACTGGCCAATAATGTTATCAAACATAGTCAGGCCGATAGCTGTCAGATTCGTCTAAGACGTGATCATGGTATTGTTCTTGAGTTTGAGGATGATGGTTGTGGTTTTAAGGAAGTCACAGGGCAAGAGCTACACAGTATCAGGGAGCGCCTCAGTTTGGTCGATGGAGACTTGGAAATCCTGTCACAATCGCATCCAACCATTATTCGTGTACATTTGAAAGAGGGAGGAAAAGCATGAAATTATTAGTCGCTGAAGACCAGTCAATGTTGAGGGATGCCCTCTGCCAACTCCTCATGTTGGAAGACGATGTCCAAGAGGTCCATGCGGAGAGTGATGGCCAAGAAGCCATTGCTCTCTTAGAAAAAGAAGAAGTCGACGTAGCCATTTTAGACATTGAAATGCCAGTTAAAACAGGCCTTGATGTTCTTGAGTGGATTCGAGCCAACCAAAGAGAAACGAAGGTCGTTATAGTGACCACCTTCAAACGAAAAGGCTATTTCAAACGAGCCCTGGCAGCCCACGTGGATGCCTACGTGCTCAAAGAGCGTTCCATCAGTGACCTCATGGCGACCATTCATACCGTCCTAGCAGGTCAAAAGGAGTACTCGCCAGAGCTGGTTGAAGGTGTCGCCTTTGACAATAATCCACTCAGCCAACGCGAACAAGAAGTCTTGGCCATGGTTGCCCAAGGGTCAACCAACCAAGAAATCGCCGAAAGTCTCTTTCTCTCAAATGGAACCGTCCGAAATTACATGACAGCTATCCTAACCAAACTCGATGCAGGCAATCGAACAGAAGCAGTCCGAATTGCTAAAGAAAAAGACTGGCTAGTGTGAGGAGAAATAGATAAATTTTCTATCACTATGCTGTAACTAAAAATTTGAATTAGATTAATTAGTAAGTGTGAAGTATTTTTAAGTAAAACTTTCCGTTGTGAGAAAAGTGGTTGAAACAATTTGGTTTTAGCTATACGGGATTTTTGAGACTTTAGGCTCAAAAATGAGTTATGTAACTTTGAAGAAGATCGCTGACGTCCCAACTCACTTAAGGGAAGTTTATAAAAGAAATATTTTTAATTTTGGAAGTACTGATGTTTTTGATACCAGATTTTCATGGGATGTATTATCCAAAGCTGATGATTACTACCTTACTGTACATTCTTTTTCACAGGCTGTATATACCAATAAGTTTTGGAATAATTTTTTCAATAAGAAGGTGACTTTGCTTAAAATACCAATCTTTATTTTTGCCATGCTAGTCATGTTGATTTTTAGTCTAATATATTTTGGTTGGGTTTGGTTGTGTTCAATTAACATTATTGCAGAGAAAGCTTTTGATCCTGGAATTTTAATTGTTATCCCTATATTCACCATATTTGCGGGAATACCTTTCCTCGCCATATACCGCCAAGGATGTTTTCCTATAAATGCTTTATATCATACATTCTGAGTCTGTCTTTATAGATAGATTTTTTTGTTTTCTTAAAATATCAAAACTATTTTCTCTTTTGTGAGAATAATACTTGGTTTCCTTTTTTAACTGTTTTATAATAGAGTCATACTGAGGCCTTCTGGTGTGAGAAAGATGGCAGATTTTAGGAGATGAGAAATCGGCTTTTTGTGTTTGGATGACAAGATTTGTTGATTTTTTTACGATAGGGAGATAGATATGGCAATGATAGAAGTGGAACATCTTCAGAAAAATTTTGTGAAGACTGTTAAGGAACCGGGCTTGAAGGGGGCGTTACGCTCCTTTATTTATCCTGAAAAGCAGACCTTTGAAGCGGTCAAGGATTTGACCTTTGAGGTTCCTAAGGGGCAGATTTTAGGTTTCATTGGAGCAAATGGTGCTGGGAAGTCGACAACCATCAAAATGCTGACAGGAATTTTGAAACCAACATCTGGTTTTTGTCGGATTAACGGCAAGATTCCCCAGGACAATCGCCAAGATTATGTCAAGGATATAGGAGTGGTCTTCGGACAACGTACCCAGCTATGGTGGGATTTGGCATTGCAAGAGACCTACACGGTTTTAAAAGAAATTTACGATGTTCCAGACTCGCTCTTCCATAAGCGCATGGACTTTTTGAATGAAATCTTGGATTTGAAGGACTTTATCAAGGACCCCGTTCGAACTCTTTCACTAGGTCAACGGATGCGGGCGGATATTGCGGCTTCCTTGCTTCACAATCCCAAGGTTCTCTTTTTGGATGAACCGACTATTGGTTTGGACGTTTCGGTCAAGGATAACATTCGTCGAGCCATTACCCAGATCAATCAGGAGGAAGAAACAACCATTCTCTTGACCACTCACGATCTGAGCGATATTGAGCAACTCTGTGATCGGATTTTCATGATTGACAAGGGGCAGGAGATTTTTGATGGAACGGTGAGCCAGCTCAAGGAAACCTTTGGCAAGATGAAGACTCTTTCCTTTGAACTGGTGCCAGGTCAAAGTCATCTCGTTTCTCACTATGAAGGTTTGCCTGATATGACTATTGATAGACAAGAAAATAGCCTCAACATTCAATACGATAGTTCCCGCTACCAGTCAGCTGACATTATCAAGCAAACTCTGTCTGATTTTGAAATCCGTGATTTAAAGATGGTGGATACGGATATTGAGGATATTATCCGCCGCTTCTATCGAAAGGAGCTCTAAGATGACCAAATTGTGGAGACGTTATAAACCCTTTATCAATGCAGGTGTTCAGGAATTGATTACCTACCGAGTCAACTTTATTCTTTATCGTATTGGGGATGTGATGGGGGCTTTTGTGGCCTTTTATCTCTGGAAGGCAGTCTTTGATTCCTCGCAGGAGTCCTTGATTCAGGGATTCAGCATGGCAGACATTACCCTTTATATCATCATGAGTTTTGTGACTAATCTTTTGACAAGATCAGATTCGTCCTTTATGATTGGGGATGAGGTCAAGGATGGTTCTATTATCATGCCATTGTTGCGACCAGTGCATTTTGCGGCATCTTACCTTTTTACAGAGATTGGTTCCAAGTGGTTGATTTTTATCTCTGTCGGACTGCCATTTTTAAGTGTCATTGTCTTGATGAAAATCTTATCTGGGCAAGGTATTGTAGAAGTGCTGGGCTTAACTGTCCTTTATCTCTTTAGCTTAACGCTCGCCTACCTGATTAACTTTTTCTTTAATATCTGCTTTGGTTTTTCAGCCTTTGTATTTAAAAATCTTTGGGGGTCAAATCTCCTCAAGAATTCCTTGGTGGCTTTTATGTCTGGCAGCTTGATTCCCTTGGCTTTCTTTCCAAAGGTTGTTTCAGATATTCTGTCCTTCTTGCCTTTTTCATCCTTGATTTATACCCCAGTCATGATCATTGTTGGGAAATACGATGCCAGTCAGATTCTTCAGGCACTCCTTTTGCAGTTCTTCTGGCTCTTAGTGATGGTGGGCTTGTCTCAGTTGATTTGGAAACGAGTCCAGTCATTTATCACCATTCAAGGAGGATAGTATGAAAAAATATCAACGCATGCATCTAATTTTTATCAGACAATACATCAAGCAAATCATGGAGTACAAGGTCGATTTTGTGGTTGGTGTCTTGGGAGTCTTTCTGACTCAAGGCTTGAACCTCCTGTTTCTCAATGTCATCTTTCAACATATTCCATCTCTAGAAGGTTGGACTTTTCAAGAAATTGCCTTTATCTATGGATTTTCCTTGATTCCCAAGGGATTGGACCATCTCTTTTTTGACAATCTCTGGGCTTTAGGTCAACGACTAGTCCGAAAAGGGGAGTTTGATAAGTACCTAACTCGTCCTATCAATCCTCTCTTTCACATCCTCGTAGAGACCTTTCAGATTGATGCTTTGGGCGAACTTTTAGTCGGTTGCATTCTATTGGGAACAACAGTATCAAGCATTGCTTGGACGCTTCCCAAATTTCTACTTTTTCTAGTCTGTATTCCTTTTGCGACCTTGATTTATACTTCCTTGAAAATCGCGACAGCCAGCATTGCTTTTTGGACCAAGCAGTCAGGTGCTATGATTTATATTTTTTATATGTTCAATGATTTTGCCAAGTATCCCATTTCAATTTATAATTCATTTCTTCGTTGGTTGATCAGTTTTATCGTGCCTTTCGCCTTTACGGCTTATTATCCAGCTAGCTATTTCTTGCAGGGCAAGAATGGGCTCTTTAACATCGGTGGTTTGATTTTGGTTTCCCTTGTCTTTTTTGGTATTTCCCTTAAACTCTGGGACAGGGGCTTGGATTCCTATGAAAGTGCAGGTTCCTAAGATGAAGAAACTTAAAGCCTTGTCTGAGGACAGGCTTTTTCTAATAGAGATGACAATTCCTTGACATCTATTCTCAGAGTGCTATATTGTAAGGGTAATCGCCGATTTAGCTCAGTTGGTAGAGCAAGGCACTCGTAAAGCCTAGGTTATAGGTAGATAAACGACTGAGGATTTGAAAAAATAGATATGTAGAAGATAACCGTTAAGTCTTATTCTTAGCGGTTTTTTATATTGTTTAATAGCGCTGACATTTCATTAATGATGTTTGACTTTGTGATGTTGCTAGTGCTTTAAGTTGATTGCTACTATTTTTGATGGTGTGAGTGTTCTGATAATGTACCCCAGCTAACTAAGAAAGTTGTTGACTCAATATTTTTAATGAGTATAAAAAAATAAATTAATGTATGTTAATTTTTCTTGACTTACATTTTTTAAATGATATACTATTTTTTTGGAGAGCTAACAATTATATATAAATGTACTACTCTATTTCCTAGATAATACTTATACTCGATGAAAATCAAATAGCAAACTAGAAAACTATCCGCAGGTTGCTCAAAGCACTGCTTTGAGGTTGTAGATAGAACTAACGAAGTCAGTAACCATACATACGCTAAGACGACGTTGACTCGGTTTGAAGCGATCTCCGAAGAGTATTAGTAAAACTTTTTATAACAAATGCTAGCAAAGTTAAAGTTTACTATCTATTGGAAGTTAAATAAATATGTAAGGAATTGAAATGAAAAAAAGTACAGTATTGTCATTAACCACAGCTGCAGTTATTTTAGCAGCATATGTCCCTAATGAGGTAATCCTAGCAGATACACCTAGTTCTGAAGATTCCTTAAAAATATCTGATAAAGAAACAGTAATAGATAAACAAAACGAAAACAAAGAAAACCTTGAAGATATTCATAATGTTATAGAAACTTCAAAGGATACTGAAGAAAAGAAAACAACAATTGTTGAGGAAAAAGAAGTTGTTAGTAAAAATCCTGTGATAGACAATAACACTAGCAATGAAGAAGCAAAAATCAAAGAAGAAAATTCCAATCAATCCCAAGGAGAGAAAGCGGACTCGTCTGCAAGTAAAGACCCAGAAAGTCCCCAAAAAGAGGATAAACTTGTCTATATTGCTGAATTTAAAGATAAAGAATCTGGAGAAAAAGCAATCAAGGAACTATCAAATCTTAAGAATACAAAAGTTTTATATACTTATGATAGAATTTTTAACGGTAGCGCTATTGAAACAACCAAAGATACTCTGGACAAAATTAAACTAATAGAAGGTATTTCATCGGTTGAAAGGTCACAAAAAGTCCAACCTATGATGAATCATGCTAGAAAAGAAATTGGAGTTGAAGAGGCAATCGATTACCTAAAATCTATCAATGCACCATTTGGGAAAAACTTTGATGGTAGAGGTATGGTCATTTCAAATATCGATACGGGAACGGATTATAGGCATAAGGCCATGAGGATTGATGATGATGCTAAAAGCTCAATGAGATTTAAAAAAGAAGACTTAAAAGGTACTGATAAAAATTTCTGGTTGAGTGATAAAATTCCTCATGCTTTCAATTATTATAATGGTGGTAAAATTACTGTAGAAAAAGCTGATGATGGAAGCGATTTTTTTGATCCACATGGGATGCATATTGCAGGGATTCTTGCGGGAAATGATACTGAAAAAGATATTAAAAACTTTAACGGAATAGATGGAATTGCTCCTAATGCACAGATTTTCTCTTATAAAATGTACTCTGACGCAGGATCTGGCTTCGCAGGAGATGAAACAATGTTTCATGCTATTGAAGATTCGATCAAACACAATGTCGATGTTGTTTCGATATCATCTGGCTTTACAGGAACAGGTCTTGTAGGTGAGAAATATTGGCAAGCTATTAGAGCATTAAGAAAAGCAGGCATTCCAATGGTTGTAGCTACGGGTAACTATGCGACTTCTGCTTCAAGTTCTTCATGGGATTTAGTGGCAAATAATAATCTGAAAATGACCGATACTGGAAATGTAACGCGAACTGCAGCACATGAAGATGCGATAGCGGTCGCTTCTGCTAAAAATCAGACAGTTGAGTTTGATAAAGTCAACATAGGTGGAGAAAATTTTAAATACAGAAATATAGGGGCCTTTTTCGATAAGAATAAAATCACAACAAATGAAGACGGTTCAAAAGCTCCTAGTAAATTAAACTTTGTATATATAGGCAAAGGTCAAGACAAAGATTTGATAGGATTGGATCTTAAGGGCAAAATTGCAGTAATGGATCGAATTTATACCAAGGATTTAAAAGATGCTTTTAAAAGAGCAACGGATAAGGGCGCACGCGCCATTATGGTTGTAAATACTGTCAATTACTACAATAGAGATAATTGGACAGAGCTTCCAGCTATGGGATATGAGGAGGATGAAGGAACTACTAGTCAAGTTTTTTCAATTTCAGGAGATGATGGTGTAAAGTTATGGAACATGATTAACCCTGCCAAAAAAACTGAGGTTAAAAGGAATAATAAAGAAGATTTTAAAGATAAATTGGAGCAATACTATCCAATTGATATGGCAAGCTATAATTCTAATAAACCGAATGTAGGTGACGAAAAAGAGATTGACTTTAAGTTTGCACCTGACACAGACAAAGAACTGTATAAAGAAGAGATCATCGTTCCAGCAGGGTCCACATCTTGGGGGCCAAGAATAGATTTACTTTTAAAACCGGATGTTTCAGCACCCGGTAAAAATATTAAATCCACTCTCAATGTCATTAATGGGAAATCAACTTATGGTTATATGTCAGGGACTAGTATGGCAACTCCAATCGTGGCAGCTTCTACTGTTTTGATTAGACCAAAATTAAAAGAAATGCTTGAAAGACCTGTGTTGAAAAATCTTAAGGGAGATGACAAAATAGATCTTACAAGTCTTACAAAAATAGCCCTACAAAATACTGCACGCCCTATGATGGATGCAACTTCTTGGAAAGAAAAAAGTCAATACTTTGCATCACCTAGACAACAGGGAGCAGGGCTAATTAATGTTGCCAATGCTTTGAGAAATGAAGTCGTAGCTACTTTTAAAAACACGGATTCTAAAGGTTTGGTAAACTCTTATGGTTCTATTTCTCTTAAAGAAATAAAAGGAGATAAAAAATATTTTACAATTAAGCTTCACAATACATCAAACAGGCCTTTAACCTTTAAAGTTTCAGCATCTGCTATAACTACAGATGCTCTCACTGACAGACTCAAACTGGATGAAACATACAAAGATGAAAAATCTCCAGATGGGAAGCAAATTGTTCCAGAAATCCACCCAGAAAAAATCAAAGGAGCAAATATTACATTTGAGCATGACACTTTCACTATAGGCCCAAATTCTAGCTTTGATTTAAATGCGGTTATAAATGTTGGGGAGGCTAAAAACAAAAATAAATTTGTAGAATCATTTATTCATTTTGAGTCAGTGGAAGAAATGGAAGCTCTGAACTCCAACGGGAAGAAAATAAACTTCCAACCTTCTTTATCGATGCCTCTAATGGGATTTGCTGGGAATTGGAACCACGAACCAATCCTTGATAAATGGGCCTGGGAAGAAGGTTCAAGATCAAAAACAATGGAAGGTTATGATGATGATGGCAAACCGAAAATTCCAGGAACCTTAAATAAGGGGATTGGTGGAGAACATGGTATAGATAAATTTAATCCAGCTGGAGTTATACAAAATAGAAAAGATAAAAATAGAACATCCCTAGATCAAAATCCAGAATTATTTGCTTTCAATAACGAAGGAATCAATGCACCATCATCAAGTGGTTCTAAGATTGCTAACATTTATCCTTTAGATTCAAATGGAAATCATCAAGATGCTCAACTTGAGAGAGGATTAACACCTTCTCCACTTGTATTAAGAAGTGCAGAAGAAGGATTGATTTCAATAGTAAATACAAATAAAGAGGGAGAAAATCAAAAAGACTTAAAAGTCATTTCGAGAGAACACTTCATTAAAGGAATTTTAAACTCTAAGAGAAATGATGCTAAGGGAATCCAATCTTCTAAGCTAAAAGTTTGGGGCGACCTGAAATGGGATGGACTCATTTATAATCCTAGAGGTAGAGAAGAAAATGCCCCAGAAAGCAAGGATATCAAAGATCCTGCTACTAAGATAAGAGGACAATTTGAACCGATTGCAGAAGGTCAATATTTCTATAAATTTAAATATAGATTAACTAAAGATTACCCATGGCAGGTTTCCTATATTCCTGTAAAAATTGATAACACAGCTCCTAAAATTGTTTCTGTTGATTTTTCAAATCCTGAAAAAATTAAGTTGATTACAAAGGATACTTATCACAAGGTAAAAGATCAATACAAGAATGAAACCCTATTTGCGAGAGATCAAAAAGAACATCCTGAAAAATTTGACGAGATTGCAAACGAAGTTTGGTATGCAGGAGCTGCTCTTGTTAATGAAGATGGAGATGTTGAGAAAAATCTTGAAGTAACTTATGCAGGTGAGGGTCAAGGAAGAAATAGAAAACTTGACAAAGACGGAAATACCATTTATGAAATTAATGGTGCAGGAGATTTAAGAGGAAAAATCATTGAAGTCATTGCATTAGATGGATCTAGCAATTTCACAAAGATTCATAGAATTAAATTTGCTGATCATGCTGATGAAAAGGGGATGATTTCCTATTATCTAGTAGATCCGGATCAAGATTCATCTAAATACCAAAAACTTGGAGAAATTCCTGAATCTAAATTTAAGAATTTAAAAAATGTTAAAGATGATAGCCTAAACAAAGAGACAACTGAGGTAGAACATCATCATGAAAATGAAGAGTCTATCGAAGAAAAATCTAGCTTGACTATCAATAAATCCATTTCAACAATTAGAGATTTTGAAAGTAAAGACTTAAAAAATCTCATTAAAAAGAAATTTAGAGAAGTTGATGACTTTACAAGTGAAACTGGTAAGAGAACAGAGGAATACGATTATAAATACGATGATAAGGGAAATATCATTGCTTATGACGATGGTAGTGCCTTACAATATGAAACTGAAAAACTTGACGAAATCAAATCAAAAATTTATGGTGTTCTAAGCCCGTCTAAAGATGGACACTTTGAAATTCTTGGAAAGATAAGTAATGTTTCTAAAAATGCCAAGGTATATTACGGCAATAACTATAAATCTATAGAAATCAAAACGACTAAGTATGATTCCCACTCAAAAACGATGACATTTGATTTATACGCTAATATTAATGATAGTGTGGATGGATTAGCTTTTGCAGGAGATATGAGATTCTTTGTTAAAGATGATGATCAGATAAAAGCTGAAACTAAAATTAGAATGCCTGAAAAAAATAAGGAAACTAAAACAGAATATCCCTATGCATCAAGTTATGGGAATGTCATAGAATTAGGAGAAGGTGATCTTTCAAAGAACAAACCAAACAATTTAACGGAAATGGAATCTGGTAAAATCTATTCTGATTCAGAAAAACAACAATATCTGTTAAAGGATAACATCATTCTAAGAAAAGGCTATGCACTAAAAGTGACTACCTATAATCCTGGAAAAACGGATATGTTAGAAGGAAATGGAGTTTATAGCCAGGAAGATATAGCAAAAATACAAAAGGCCAATCCTAATCTAAGAGTCCTATCAGAAAAAATAATTTATGCTGATAGTAGAAATGTTGAAGATGGAAGAAGTGCTCAATCAGTATTAATGTCGGCTTTGGATGGCTTTAACATTGTAAAATATCAAGTGTTTACCTTTAAAATGAATGATAAAGGGGAGGCAATCGATAAAGATGGAAATCTTGTAACAGATTCTTCTAAACTGGTATTATTTGGTAAAGATGATAAAGAGTATCATGGGGAGGATAAGTCCAACGTAGAAGCTATAAAAGAAGATGGCTCTATGTTATTTATTGATATCAAACCAGTAAATCTTTCAATGGACAAGAACTACTTTAATCCATCTAAATCTAATAAAATTTATGTACGAAATCCAGAATTTTATTTAAGGGGTAAGATTTCTGATAAGGGTGGTTTTAACTGGGAGTTGAGAGTTAATGAATCGGTTGTAGATAATTATTTAATCTACGGAGATTTACACACTGATAACACTAGAGATTTTAACATTAAGCTTAATGTTAAAGACGGTGACATCATGGACTGGGGAATGAAAGACTATAAAGCAAACGGATTCCCAGATAAGGTAACAGATATGGATGGAAATGTTTATCTTCAAACTGGCTATAGCGATTTGAATGCGAAAGCGGTTGGAGTACACTATCAATTTTTATATGATAATGTTAAACCAGAAGTAAACATTGATCCTAAGGGAAATACTAGTATTGAATATGCTGACGGAAAATCTGTAGTCTTTAATATCAATGATAAAAGAAATAATGGATTCGATGGTGAGATTCAAGACAAACATATTTATGTAAATGGAAAAGAATATAAATCATTTGATGATATTAAACAACTAACAGATAAGACACTAAACATTAAGATTGTTGTAAAAGATTTTGCAAGAAATACAACCGTAAAAGAATTCATTTTAAACAAAGATACGGGAGAGGTAAGCGAACTAAAACCTCATACGGTAACTGTGACCATTCAAAATGGAAAAGAAATGAGTTCAACGATAGTGTCGGAAGAAGATTTCATTTTACCTGTCTATAAGGGTGAATTAGAAAAAGGATATCAATTTGATGGCTGGGAAATTTCTGGTGTCGAAGGGAAAAAAGACGCTGGCTATGTTATTAATGTATCAAAAGATACCCTTATAAAACCTGTATTCAAGAAAATAGAGGAGAAAAAGGAGGAGGAAAATAAACCTACTTTTGATGTATCGAAAAAGAAAGATAACGTGCAAGCAAATCATAGTCAGTTAGATGAAAATTACAAAAAGGAGGATTTACAAAGAGAAAATCATTCACACAAATCTGATTCAACTAAGGATGTCACAGCTACAGTTCCTGATGAAAATGATAAAAACTTTGAAAATAAGAAGGAAGTTTATCTTAATGAACCAGAGAACATAGATAATAAACATACCAATATTGATAGTAAATCAACTACTAACAATGATAGGTTGCCAAAAACCGGAACAGTTAGTGAAGTCTTCATGTCATTAGTTGCCGGAATAATGTTTACCTTAGGTGCGTTTCTTGGATTAAAGAAAAAAGATCAAGATTAAGACAAAGCTATAGAAAAATGGTTTGTGTACTGAGATAGTGTGATGATGAAACAGTTTTGTGAAAATAGCCATTTATAACTCAATTATTTAGTTTACTTTACTATTGATACTCTTTTTGGATTTATTAATGGACTTAGTTTCGACAACTAATGAATTGATTGAAAGGGTTAGTATTGACAATATTGGTCATATTAATTAGAAAATAGAGTCTATCAAAATTTAAAGGCTAATAGAGGTGATGAGATAATTTCAAGGAATTAAGTAGCGTTTGGTTGCTTAATTCCTTTTTATTATGTGACTATTAGTCCGTCTCGCTCCGTTAGGTGCGAGACAAAAAAACACCCGCTATGCGTGTGCGCGTCGAAGGTTATACCCCAAAAACTCCAAACGCGATACAATAAAGGTGTTCAAGCCAATTGTAAAGCGAAAGGAGAAAAATATGGCACAAAAGGCTCATAGCTTATCGCACACAAAGTGGCACTGTAAGTATCATATTGTGTTCGCCCCTAAGTATAGACGAAAAGTCATCTATAATCAATATAGGAGTAGTCTGGGAGAGATTTTTCATAGACTATGCATAAAGGCGTTGAAATAATAGAAGGTCACTTAATGCCAGATCATGTACACATATTAGTAAGTATTCCACCACGAATGAGTATAGCTAGTTTTATGGGATATTTGAAAGGTAAAAGTGCATTAATGATGTTTGATAAACACGCCAATTTAAAATATAAATTTGGGAACAGACATTTTTGGGCAGAAGGATATTATGTAAGTACGGTAGGACTTAATGAAGCCACGATTAAGAAATATATCCAGGAACAAGAGAAGCATGATATCGCTTTGGATAAATTAAACGTAAAAGAATATGAAAATGCTTTTAGGGATAACGGTAAGTAATGCGAATGCCTCTTCGAGAGGCTTGTGACGAGTCAAAAGCAATAAGGCTTGAACAAAGTGAAAGCCAGCGTCTTTAGGCGCTGGCTGGTATTATGGGCTTATAGCCCTTGATCAAACCACCTGTTAGACGGGTGGTTATGATTTATTCTAAAAAATCAACCAAAGATTTTTTTTGCGAGTGCTTTTCCTTTCGGAGTTGCTGCTAAGCCACCTTCAGCAGTTTCACGTAATGCAGTTGGCATGGCTGAACCGACCTGATACATCGCGTCAACGACCTGGTCGACTGGAATGGCAGATGTGATACCTGCCAAAGCCATATCGGCAGCGACTAGGGCAAAACTTGCTCCCATAGCATTACGTTTGACACAAGGGACTCCGACTAATCCAGCTACGGGGTCACAAATGAGTCCCAACATATTTTTTAGTACAAAGCAAATGGCTTGGCTAGCTTGGAAGGGTGTTCCACCAGCAGCCATTGTAATAGCGGCTGTAGCCATAGCAGAGGCGGAACCAACTTCGGCTTGGCAGCCTCCCTCGGCGCCAGAAATCGAGGCATTATTTGCGATGACTAGACCAAATGCACCAGCAGTAAAGAGAAAATCCAATTGTTGTGATTCGGTTAAGCCCAGTTTTTGGATAGCAGTTGTAAGAACAGCAGGTAGGCAGCCAGCAGATCCAGCAGTTGGTGTGGCACAAACCAATCCCATCTTGGCATTAGATTCATTAACAGCCATGGCATTTCTAGCAGCACCCAAAACAGCAGAATCAGCCAAGGTATTTCCTTTTTTGATATAGGCATCCAGTTTAGCAGCGTCTCCCCCGGTTAAGCCAGTTGGTGATTTCTCAGGGGACAAACCAGCCTGAACAGACTCTTTCATCACTTCTAGATTTCGAGTCATGAGAGCAAGGATTTCATGACGTTCCCGTCCAGTTAGCTCTGTCTCTGTAGCGATCATGAGCTCGGCGATATTACCTTGGTAATCTCGGTCAGCTTGTTGAACCAATTCTTCAATAGTGTAAAACATGGAAATCTCCTCTTAACTGAAAAAGTTCACGTTATGCAAATTTGGAATTCTTGCGATATCAGTAACGGCTTCATCACACTGGTGAGAGTCAATTTCGATAATCATAATGGCCTTTTCACCGGCATTTTCCCGAGTAACAGTCATTTGAGCGATATTGATACCATAACGCGACAAAATATCTGTGACAAGGGCAATCATTCCAGGAACATCTTGGTGGACAATGATGAGAGTCGGTGTATTCATCTTGAGATTGACCGCAAAACCATTGAGTTCAGTCACTTGGATGTTCCCTCCACCGATGGAAACACCAGTGGCAGAGATAGTTTTTGTAGCATTTTTTAGTGTAATACGAGTGGTGTTAGGATGCGGTGCATTGCTATCTTTGTTGATTTTCCAATAGACCTTAATGCCTTTTTCGTGTGCAATATCAAGTGCACGTGGAATATCAGGGTCATCTGTTTCCATACCTAAAATACCCGCCACAAGAGCCACATCTGTTCCATGACCTCGGTAGGTTTTTGCAAAGGAATTAAAAAGTTGAAATTCTACTTCAGTGGGTGTATCACCAAATATGGCCGAAATAATTTTTCCGATGCGAACAGCACCTGCAGTATGACTTGAGGAAGGCCCAACCATTACAGGACCGATGATGTCAAAAACGGATTGAAATTTTAAATTTTTCATAACACGCCTCGTTTGATTAATCTTGTATTCCCAGTATACCATGAATTAGTGATATTAGATGTTTAAGTAAAAATCTATTGAAACCATAAAAAATAACTTATTTTAAGCTTTCTTTAAGGTTCAATAGATATAATAGTGTTCTATTAAGTAAGCAATACTTATTTTTCATAAATCTGAGAGGGCGACCTGTGGGTCGTCTTTTTGTGTTTCTTTGTTTATATAGAGCTAGATTATGATAAAATAAGCACTGATGTTTTAACTGTCAGAAAGGATCCGTCATGACCTACACCCATTTACTTTTCGATCTTGACCACACCCTCCTAGATTTTGACCGTGCTGAAGATTTGGCTTTAAACTACTTGCTTGAAGAGGCTGGTGTAGCTTCACAAGAGATCAAGGCTTATAAAGACCACTATATTCCCATGAACCGTTCCATGTGGGAGGACCTCAACCATGGTTTGATTACAAAACCTGAATTGCTTCGCACGCGCTTTTCACGTCTCTTTGAGCACTTTGGAAAAGAAGTAGATGGTAGTCACTTAGCTGGGCGCTACCAACATTTCTTGAGTCAACAGGGGCAGGAACTTCCTCAGGCTCATGCTTTTTTAGCGGATGTCAAAGACCGTGGCTACAATATTTATGCAGCGACTAATGGTGTTAGTTTTATCCAACGTGGCCGCCTGCAGGCTTCGAGTATTTTACCTTTCTTTGACGATGTTTTCATCTCTGATGAGGTGGGTGCCCACAAACCGTCTACAGACTTTTTTGATAAAATTGCCAATCAGGTTCATGATTTTCACCCAAGCTCAGCTCTCATGATTGGTGATAGTCTAAGTGATGATATCGAGGGTGGTAATAATGCGGGTATTGATAGTGTTTGGTTCAATCCAAGTAACCTAGTCAATGAGACTCCAGCTGTTCCAACCTATCAAGTCAAAAGCTATGAGGAAATCCTGAAGATTTTGTCCAAGTAAAGCTATGATAGCCATGATTCCGAAGAGCTTTTTAGCTCTTTTTTTGCTACAATGAAAGCATGAATGATCTGATTAAACATAAGTTGGAATTGCTCCCAAACAACCCGGGGTGCTATCTCCACAAGGACAAATTCGGCAATATTATCTATGTCGGTAAGGCTAAAAATCTAAAAAATCGTGTGCGTAGCTATTTTCGTGGAAGTCATGATACCAAGACGGAGCTTTTGGTATCTGAGATTGCAGACTTTGAATTTATCGTAACCGAGTCTAATATCGAGGCCTTGCTTTTGGAAATTAATCTTATCCAAGAAAATATGCCTAAATTCAACATCCGCCTCAAGGATGACAAGTCTTACCCTTTTATCAAGATTACTAAGGAACTCTATCCAAGGCTCTTGATTACTCGCCAGGTTAAGAAGGATAGCGGTCTCTATTTTGGCCCTTACCCAGACTCTGGGGCAGCCAATGAAATCAAGAAGCTTTTGGACCGTATTTTTCCCTTTAAGAAATGTAAAAATCCCGCCAACAAGGTCTGTTTCTATTACCATATTGGCCAATGTAATGCCCACACCATCTGTCACACCACCGAGGACTATTGGCAAGGTTTGGTTGAGGATGTCAAGAATTTCCTAAATGGGCATGATGATAAAATCGTTAATCAGCTCAAGGCCAAGATGACGGACATGTCTGATCAGATGGAGTTTGAGCGTGCAGCGGAGTATCGAGATCTGATTGAGGCAGTGTCGACGCTTAGGACCAAGCAAAGGGTTATCCGTCAGGACATGCAGGACCGAGATATCTTCGGTTACTACGTGGACAAGGGTTGGATGTGTGTTCAGGTTTTCTTTGTTCGCCAAGGGAAACTCATTCAGCGTGATGTCAATATGTTCCCTTACTATAATGATGCTGAGGAAGACTTTCTAACCTATATGGGGCAATTTTACCTGGATAGTCGTCATCTCAAACCTAAGGAGATTTTTATTCCAGGTGACATTGATCAAGAGTCTGTCGAAGCTCTGGTTGGAGACGGGGTTAAGGTCTTCAAGCCTCAGCGTGGAGAGAAGAGGCAGTTGGTAAACTTGGCGACGAAAAATGCCCGCGTCAGTTTGACCCAAAAATTTGATCTCCTCGAAAAAGACTTGGCTAAGACCCAAGGAGCTATTGAAAATCTAGGCAAACTCATGGGGATTCCGACACCGGTCCGTATCGAGTCTTTCGATAACTCTAATATCATGGGAACTAGCCCTGTCTCTGCCATGGTTGTCTTTGAAAATGGTAAACCTAATAAAAAAGAGTACCGCAAATACAAGATTAAGACTGTTGAAGGCCCTGACGATTATGCCAGTATGCGTGAGGTCATTCGTCGTCGCTATAGTCGTGTCAAACGTGATGGTCTAACGCCACCAGACCTCATTATCATGGATGGTGGTCAAGGTCAGGTCAATGTAGCCAAGGATGTGCTTCGCAAGGAACTCAATCTATCTATCCCAGTTGCAGGTCTTCAGAAAAATGACAAGCACCAAACCAATGAATTGCTTTTTGGAGATCCTTTGCGAGTCATTGATTTGCCACGTCAATCCGAGGAATTTTTCCTCCTTCACCGTATTCAGGATGAAGTACACCGCTTTGCCATCACCTTCCATCGTCAAGTCCGTAGTAAGAATAGTTTCAGTTCTAAACTTGATGGCGTGGAGGGGTTAGGACCTAAGCGCAAACAAAAACTTCTCAAACACTTCAAGTCTATGACAGCTATCCAAAAAGCCAGTGCCGAAGACATTCAAGCTCTTGGAATCCCTGAAAAAGTAGCAGAGGCTCTGTTAGATAAATTAAATGATAACAATTAAGTTAGACTTTTCAAGTAACTCAGAAAAACTTGGTAGGGTGATTGATAATTCAATGATTTCCTAGGAATTCTATTTCTTGAGAGTGGGACAGAAATCGGTAATTCGTTAGAATTCGATTTCGTCGTCCCACCTCCGCACAGTTGAGTAGGGCTGTAAAAGCTGATGAAATCAGCGTAGTAGAGCCCACTCAACCACTGCGTCTTGCTCGACAATCCAAAAACAATAAAGAGGCTAGGACTTTTGTCCCAGCCTCATAATTTTGAGAAATATTAGTAAAATCCATTTGATGTCGAGAAAGAGAATGACAAACAAGTGATTGTCTTGTCTGAAGAGACGAAAGAACGGATAACGGGTGATTTGTTTGAGGGACTTTATCGGAAACGACAGATTGGATTTGGCAAACTCTTCAAGACTATCAAGAAAGAATTAGACTTAGATGATGTCGAAGATGGTAATCTTGTTCAGACTGGAGAGGATAGTCAAGAAGTATCGCGAGGTCAGGAAATTGTAGCCGTTTGGAATTGGCAGAGAAAGAATTATTTTTTACAGTAACTAAGAAATATGTTAGTCAGTTTTATTATTAGGTGTATTTAATTTGCTGTAGTAATTGACAATTACGGCTGATAAGCATCCAAAAAAAATAAGTCCATATACAGTTAAAAAGACGCTAGTAATACGTCCGATTAGAGTAGTAGCTAGTATATCTCCGTAACCTACTGTTGTTGATGTGACAAAAGCATACCATAGTCCATCCCAGTAATTACTTATTTGAGGTTCAACTAATAAAAGTATTCCTCCTGAAATAAAAATAAAACTTACAAAACTTATCAAAAATTGATTAAATCCTGTAACTTTTATAATATGAAATAGAGTATTTAAACGTTTCATTTGGTTCTCCTTTGTTATAGTGTTAATGAAAATTATAGCATACAAAAAGTGTCTAAATATGTATTTTATATTAATTTTTATTATGTTTTCTTGATAGTAAGCCTCTATCGTTACAAGCTCGTTTGTGGTAAGATGAGTATAGGTCATTTATGTTAGTTCCTTTCAGACAAATGTGGTGTTTATCTGAGCCTAACATAGGCTTTTTCTGTCTAGCTTAATTTTACAAATTGGGTTATTTATTCTTCATAAGATTTGAAGGGTTGATCTTTTTTAGGGTATCGTGTCGGTGTGATTGACAGTCCCATCTTGTCTTTTTCGTGTAGCAATTCAATGACTAGGGAAACCATGATCAGTACCATGATGAGTGAAAATGGAAAGGCTACGATAATCAGCGTATTTTGCAAGGCTACTAAGCCCCCTGAAAGAAGTAAGACGATGGCAATAGTCGCAAGGAGTACGCCCCAGAAGATTTTAAGGTTATTCTTTGGTTTGAGATTCCCATCATCAGAGAGCATAGCTAGCACATAGGTCGCAGAGTCTGCTGACGTGATAAAGAAGGTAATGATCAAGATGATGGCAACAACGGAGGCAATAAAACCAAATGGCAGTTGACTGAAGGTTGCAAACAAGGTCTGCTCACTTGGAAACTGTGTTAAATCTACATTTCCAAGTGATTGAACATGCGTTGAAAGTGTTCCAAAGGTAGAAAACCATAAAAAGCTTAATACAGTCGGTGCTAATAAGACGATGGATAGAAATTGTCTGATACTACGTCCTTTAGAAATTCTGGCAATAAAAACTCCCACGAATGGTGACCAAGAAATCCACCAAGCCCAATAGAAAATCGTCCAAGTATTGATCCAGTCACGATTGTATTGACCAAAGGAACCAGCACTGAAACTCATACGGAAGAAATTGGAAATATACAGTCCGATACTATCGGTCAAGGTATTAAAAATCTGGACTGTGGGACCGATGATTATGGTGATGGCGAGTAGTCCAACCGCTAAAATAAGATTGGTGTTTGATAAGATTTTTACCCCTTTTCCAAGACCAGAAAGGGCTGAAATGGTAAAGAGGATGGTTGTGATAATTATGATAATAACTTGCACAAGGGCATTGTTTGGAATACCAAAGAGGTAGTTGAGTCCCCCATTGATTTGGGCTGCCCCAAAACCAAGAGTGGTTGCCACCCCGATAACAGTAGCGACCACTGTAATCGTATCTACGATCTTACCAAGGCTACCGTTTGTTTTTTTACCAAACAAGGGCTTTAAGGTAACCGATAAAAGATATTTCTCTTTTTTTCGGAAACCAAAGTAGGCAAGGGCCAGGGCGATTAAAGCATATATTGCCCAGGCATGGATGCCCCAGTGAAAGAAAGTGTAACGGAAAGCATCGGCTAAGGCTTCCTGCGACCCTGGGGTAGCTCGTACCGTTGAAATGGCATAATGGGATAAGGGCTCTGCGGCACCGTAGAAGACAAGGCCGATTCCCATTCCAGCAGAAAATATCATGGCAATCCAAGAGATAGTAGAGTGTTCAGGCACCGAATTGGGTTCCCCCAGTTTGATTTGCCCAACGGGACTAACCAGGAAAAAGCCACAAAGTAGAACGATTGACGTGACCAGTAATAAGTAAAACCAGCCAAGTTTATCTGAAATAACTTCCCTTAGTTGTTCTGACCAAACTTGGTAGCCGTCAGGCATAACAATACCAAGAAGGACCAGGATAGCCAGTAGCACAAAAGAGGTTTTTAAGACCGGCGTTAAATTTTTAGTTGACATAAAATCTCCTTTCATTCTCTACCATTATATCAAAAATGATAATAACTTAAAAATGAGGGGAGATTAGATAACACCCAGCTAGTTATAATTTTTAGTTGATTAACTAGAGACGTTTAAGAACCTAAATTGTCAAATTAAGTTAGACTTTTCAAGTAACTCAGAAAAACTTGGTAGGGTGATTGATAATTCAATGATTTCCTAGGAATTCTATTTCTTGAGAGTGGGACAGAAATCGGTAATTCGTTAGAATTCGATTTCGTCGTCCCACCTCCGCACAGTTGAGTAGGGCTGTAAAAGCTGATGAAATCAGCGTAGTAGAGCCCACTCAACCACTGCGTCTTTCTCGACAATCCAAAGACAAATTGAGAGGCTAGGACTTTTGTCCCAGCCTCATAATTTTGAGAAACATTCGTAAAATCCATTTGTTTCGGTAATCCATTTCGTCCTATATGTTAGTTCCTTTCAGATAAATGTGGTGTTTATCTGAGACTAGCCTAGATGGCTTTTTCTGTCTAGCTTAATTTTACAAATTTGGTTATAATAAGATTAATTAAAAAGGGAAAGGAGTCATGCTATCAAAAACGAAGCTAAAATTGAACGTCTTTATGATAAGAGTCGTCGCGGCTTTCTTCGTGGAATCTTTAGTCGTGCTACGATTATCTTCTTGATTATCTTACTGCAGCTTGTTGTTGTGGCCATGTCTTACCTCTGGTTGCATCAATATAGGATACACCTGCAAGTTACAGAAGTAGTCCTTCGTATTCTGGCCATTATTTATCTCTTTCAAAGTGATATGGAATCAACAGCCGTCAATACTTGGCTCCTGATAGTCTTGCCTTTTCCAATTATCGGAACCTTGCTCTTGGCTTATACGAAACTTGATATAGGTTACACAGGGATGAAGCGTGCTATTCAGAGCAATATTGACCGCAGTTCTGGTATTCTGAAACAAGATAATCAGGCCCTCGAAGAGCTTAAACAGCGTCACACCAGCAACTATAACTTGGTCCAATATCTTGAAAATGTGAACGGTTCCTTTCCAGTTTATCGTCACACGAAGACGACCTATTTCCCAAGTGGTGAAGCCAAGTTTGAGGAAATGAAGAAACAGCTCCTTAAAGCAGAGAAGTACATTTTCTTGGAATATTTCATCATTGGTGAAGGTGAAATGTGGGGTGAAATCCTAGCAATCTTGAAACAAAAGGTTCAAGAAGGGGTGGAAGTTCGAGTCCTGTATGACGGTATGAATGAATTTTCAACTTTGAGTTTTGACTATAAGAAACGATTGGAAAAAATTGGCATTCAATCTCGTGTTTTTGCCTCTGTAACACCTTTCTTGTCGACCTATTACAACTATCGTGACCATAGAAAAATCTTGCTGATTGATGGTAAGGTTGCTTTTACAGGTGGGGTTAATCTAGCAGATGAGTATATCAACAAAATTGAGCGTTTTGGCCATTGGAAAGATACCGCACTTATGGTTGAGGGGCCAGCAGTCGATACTTTCTTAGTCCTCTTCCTTCAGATGTGGACTTACTCTCATGAAACACTGGATGTGACCCACTATATGGTTGAACATGAGGCCTTCGATACTCCTGGTTTTGTTGTTCCTTATGGAGATATTCCATTGGACAAGGATAAGGTTGGTGAGAATGTCTATATTGATATTCTTAACCATGCGCGTGATTTTGTTCATATCATGACACCTTATCTTATTTTAGATGGTGAGTTACTGCATGCTTTGAAGTTTGCGGCTGAGCGTGGGGTAGATGTCTGTATCATCATGCCTGGTATTCCTGATAAAAAGTCAGCTTACTACCTAGCTAAGACTTACTACCCAACACTGCTAGCCTCTGGCGTTAAAATCTATGAGTACACATCTGGATTTATTCATGCAAAGGTCTTTGTAAGTGATAATAGTCGGGCTGTTGTAGGAACGATTAATTTGGATTACCGTAGTCTTTATCACCACTTTGAGTGTGCGACCTATCTTTACAGGACTTCTTCGGTTCTTGCTATTGAGGAAGATTTCCAAGCGACAATGGCCAAGTGTCATCAAGTGAGTATCTCTGATGTTCAAAATCGACCATTCCACCAGAAGTGCTTAGGCTTATTGGCCAGATTAGTTGCGCCATTGATGTAGTGACAAGACTTGTTAGAAGAGGGTTGAGCCCTCTTTTTTATAGTTTAAAATAAAGATAATGAAGTCAAAGGAGAAAATGATGTTAACTATTCGTCCAGCCAGCTTGTCAGATGCACAAGCTATCCAGACCATCTATGCACCCTATGTCGAGAAGACAGCCATAACCTTTGAATATGAGGTTTCCAGTGTTCAAGAGTTTGAAAAACGCATCAGTAAGACGCTAGAAAACTATCCCTATTTAGTAGCAGAAGAGGATGGCCAAGTTTTAGGCTATGCTTATGCTTCAACTTATTATGCTCGTACAGCCTATGATTGGACGACAGAGTTATCTATTTATCTTCATGAAGATGCACGTGGTCGAGGTTTGGGAAGCCAGCTCTATGATGCCCTAGAGGAGGAACTTGAAAAACGAGGCTTCTTACGTTTCCTAGCCTGCATTGCAGTTCCTAACGAGGCTAGTATTGCCATGCATGAAAAACGTGGTTATGTTCAAGTTGCCCATTTTCCAAAAGTAGGTTACAAGTTTGATCGATGGCACGATATTGTTTGGATGCAAAAGACCATAGATGGTCCTGTCAGGAAAATACAGTAGAAGCTTGCTGAGCCTAAACTACAATAGCTAATTATCTCTGCCTTTTACTTATGTTAAAATGAAACTAGAATAAATTGCTCAATGCAGGCAGATACTCACAATGTGCTTACAGCTTATTGTAGAAGAGGAGTACTCATATGGATACAAAAATTCTTTTGAAACTGTTAGAAGATCAGGCTGATCCAGCGAAAGTCCCAGCTATGGAAGCTTATATGAAAAATAAATTCAGCTTTCTTGGCGTTCAAAAACCAATTCTCAAAAAGATTGAAAGAGAGTTTTTTAAGCCTTCCATAAAGGATCCAATTGATTGGACTTTTGTGGAAGAGTGTTGGCAGCAACCTTACCGTGAGTTTCAATATATTGCTATGGATTATCTGGATAAAAAGAAGAAGGAGCTTAGACCTGAAGATTTTCCAAAGCTGAAGGAATTGGCTCAAACCAAATCATGGTGGGACAGTATAGATCAGTTGGACCGTATCATCGGGGAGATTACTTTTCACTACCCAGAAACCAAGAATATCATGCGTCAATGGAGTCTGGATGAGGATTTTTGGTTGAGACGTATTGCCATCGACCACCAGCTTATGCGTAAAGAATTGACTGATACAAACCTCTTAGCTGAGGTTATCTGTAACAACTTTGGACAGACCGAGTTTTTCATTAACAAGGCTATCGGTTGGAGTTTGCGCAATTACTCAAAGGTAAATCCTGATTGGGTTCGAGCTTTTATTGATCAACATGCTAGTCAAATGGCATCTCTTAGCATTCGTGAGGGAAGTAAGTATTTATAGAACTCATGAGCTTGACTCTGGCGTTCAATATGCTAGAATAGAAACATGCGATGAGTCGATTGGCTCTTTAGAGCCTTTTGCGCTGAGGAGGTCTACATTAGATTGTAACGCAGGAGCGGACCTTGAGTAGTTGTGTGAACCTGCTACTCTCATCGAAAGATGCCTCCTATCCCTTACCATTTGGTAGGGGATTTTTTCTTTATTCTTGACGTTTTAACCCTTTTCAACTGGGCTTAAACGTAGTATAATAGATTCACTAAACTAAATTGATAGAAAATTCCGAAAGAGGTTTTACTATGGGATACACAGTTGCTGTTGTCGGTGCTACAGGTGCCGTTGGTGCTCAAATGATCAAAATGTTGGAAGAATCAACACTTCCAATCGATAACATTCGCTACCTTGCGTCTGCACGTTCTGCAGGGAAAGTCTTGCAATTTAAAGGTCAAGATGTGACCATCGAGGAAACGACTGAAGACGCATTTGAAGGTGTAGATATTGCACTTTTCTCAGCTGGTGGATCTACCTCTGCTAAATATGCACCATACGCTGTTAAAGCCGGTGCAGTAGTCGTTGATAATACATCATACTTCCGTCAAAACCCAGATGTACCATTGGTTGTACCTGAGGTCAATGCACATGCGCTTGATGCTCACAACGGTATTATCGCTTGCCCTAACTGTTCAACGATTCAAATGATGGTTGCCCTTGAGCCAGTGCGTCAAAAATGGGGCTTGGACCGTATCATCGTGTCAACTTACCAAGCTGTATCAGGTGCTGGTATGGGAGCAATCCTTGAAACACAACGTGAGTTGAAAGAAGTTTTGAATGACGGCGTTAACCCACGTGATGTTAAAGCTGAAATCTTGCCATGTGGTGGCGATAAGAAACACTTCCCAATCGCCTTCAACGCCTTGGCTCAAATCGACGTCTTCACTGAAAACGACTACACTTACGAAGAAATGAAGATGACAAACGAAACTAAGAAAATCATGGAAGACGATAGCATTGCCGTATCAGCAACATGTGTGCGTATTCCAGTCTTGTCAGCTCACTCAGAGTCAGTCTACATTGAAACAAAAGAAGTGGTACCAATTGACGAAGTGAAAGCTGCTATTGCGGAGTTCCCAGGTGCAGTCCTTGAAGACGACGTTGCTAACCAAGTCTACCCACAAGCCGTTAATGCTGTAGGTTCACGTGATACATTCGTCGGACGTATCCGTAAAGACTTGGATGCTGAAAAAGGTATCCACATGTGGGTTGTTTCAGATAACCTCCTTAAAGGTGCCGCTTGGAACTCAGTCCAAATCGCAGAAACACTTCACGAACGTGGTTTGGTTCGCCCAACTTCAGAATTGAAATTTGAATTGAAGTAGGGAGCAAAACAGAAATCAGTAACTCGAAGAGTTTGATTTCGTAGTTTCGCCCCCGCACAGTTGATTAGGAAGTACGAATGTTGTAGACATAAGTAGTTCCAATCAACCACTGCGTTATGGTTCAGAAATCAGTAAGAAAGCAGTAAGGATTTAGTGTTGTATTTAAATACTAAAATTAATCTGGATCCTATAAAGCAGAGAGATTTCTCTCTGTTTTTTTTGTTTATTGGTCATCAAATTGAAACAATCAGTTCTCATGTTTTCAGAAAATTGTCAACTTATCTGTCTGTCTGGTCAAAATTATGGTAAAATGGAAAGGATTAGAAAACGGTTGAAGGAGAATATTATGTCAATTGATCAATTAAGAGATGTCAAACTGATCACAGCCCTTATTACACCTTTCCACGAAGATGGCTCAATCAATTATGATGCCCTTCCAGAATTGATTGAGCATCTTTTGGCTCACCATACAGAAGCTCTTCTTTTGGCGGGAACAACGGCTGAAAGTCCAACACTTACTCACGATGAGGAGTTGGAACTCTTTGCGGCTGTTCAGAAAATTGTTAATGGACGTGTGCCATTGATTGCTGGTGTCGGTACCAACGATACACGCGACTCTATCGAGTTTGCTAAAGAAGTTGCCAAATTTGGTGGTTTTTCAGCTGGTCTTGCTATCGTGCCTTACTACAACAAGCCATCACAAGAAGGTATGTACCAACACTTCAAAGCTATTGCGGATGCTTCTGATTTGTCAATTATCATCTACAACATCCCTGGTCGTGTGGTTGTTGAAATGGCTCCTGATACCATGCTTCGTTTGGCGGAACATCCAAATATCATCGGTGTTAAAGAATGTACCAGCCTTGCAAATATGGCCTACCTTATCGAACATAAACCAGAAGATTTCTTGGTTTATACCGGTGAAGATGGGGATGCCTTCCACGCTATGAACCTTGGAGCTAACGGTGTCATCTCAGTAGCCTCTCATACAAATGGTGATGAGATGCACGCCATGCTTGAAGCTATTGAAAATAGTGACCTCAAGACCGCAGCAGCTATCCAACGTAAATTCATTCCTAAAGTCAACGCTCTCTTCTCAGTACCAAGCCCTGCACCTGTTAAGGCTGTACTTAACCATCTTGGTTTCGAAGTTGGGCCACTTCGTTTGCCATTGGTTGCATGTACTTCAGAAGAAGCCAAACGTATCATCAAGGTTGTCCTTGAAGAAGATGTTGAAGCAACACGTGAGACAGTTACAGGTGTCGTTCGTCCAGATTATTAAGAAAATGAAGTTGAGCAGCTTGCTCAGCTTTTTTTAGTTGAATAGGTTAAATCTCACAAAATAAGCTGATATAGGGTCTAAAAGCAGTTTTCTATCATGAAAATTGGCTTTTTTTGATATAATTATAGTTAGTGTGCTTAACAAGAAAGGAAGTTTTATGAATCAACTTGAACAAAAACTTGAGCAGGATTTTGGTATTGTTTTTAACCAAAAGGATCTCTTAGAAACTGCATTTACACATACCTCATACGCCAATGAGCACCGCCTCCTAAACATTTCACATAATGAACGTTTGGAATTTTTAGGAGACGCGGCTCTGCAACTAGTCATTTCTGTTTATCTTTACAAACGCTACCCTAACAAGCCAGAGGGGGAAATGTCTAAGATGCGTAGTACTATCGTTCGTGAAGAGAGTTTGGCAGGCTTTACAAAGGCTTGCGGTTTCGAGCAGTATATCCGTCTTGGTAAAGGGGAAGAAAAATCTGGTGGACGTGAACGTGCCACTATCCTTGGTGACCTCTGGGAGGCCTTCCTAGGTGCCCTTTATCTGGATCAAGGCTTGTCTGCTGTTGAGAAATTCTTGAATCAGGTCATGATTCCTCAGGTTGAACAGGGGAACTTTGACCGTGTAACAGACTATAAGACAGCCTTGCAAGAGCGTCTTCAGGTCAATGGTACGGTTGATATTACTTATACCGTTATCGATGAGTCTGGACCAGCTCATGCCAAAGAATTTACTATGCAGGTAGCTGTAGATGGTAAGGAGCTCAGCACAGGTCTTGGAAAATCTAAGAAATTAGCTGAACAGGCAGCAGCCAAGGCTGCCCTTGAACAACTAGGAAATTAAGCATGTATTTGAAATCAATTGAAATGCAGGGCTTTAAATCCTTTGCGGACAAGACGCAAGTCGTCTTTGACAAGGGAGTAACAGCCGTTGTAGGTCCAAATGGATCGGGAAAATCAAATATTACAGAGAGTCTACGCTGGGCACTGGGTGAATCCTCTGCCAAGAGTTTGCGTGGGGGCAAGATGCCTGATGTTATTTTTGCGGGGACAGAGGTTCGTAAGGCTCTCAACTATGCGGAAGTGGCAGTCACTCTTGATAACAGTGACGGCTTTATCGCGGGTGCTGGTGAAACTATTCGTGTGGAGCGTCACATTTATCGAAACGGTGACAATGATTACTTGATTGATGGTCGCAAAGTTCGTCTGCGTGATATTCATGACCTCTTCATGGATACTGGTCTGGGGCGTGATTCTTTTTCCATTATTTCCCAAGGTCGTGTTGAGGCTATTTTTAATGCCAAACCTGAAGAGCGCCGCGCTATTTTCGAAGAAGCAGCAGGAGTTCTCAAATATAAGACACGTAAGAAAGAAACGGAAAGCAAGCTTAATCAAACCCAAGATAACCTTGATCGTTTGGAAGATATCATCTACGAGCTAGACGGTCAGGTTAAACCGCTTGAAAAGCAAGCTGCGACTGCCAAACGTTATTTGGAATTAGATGAGGAACGTAGACAGACTCAGCTTAATCTTTTGGTCCACGATATTGAAGTTGGTAAGTCTGAGTTGAGCCAGACCCAAGAGGATTTGGCAGAGGTCAAGGAAAAATTAACCAGCTATTATGAGGAACGCCATCGCCTAGAGACTGAGAACCAAGAACTCAAGCAGAAACGTCATCAAATTTCAGAACAAATTTCTTCTGACCAACAAACCTTGGTGGATGTCACACGTCTTATTAGTGACTTTGAGCGTCAAATTGATCTTTATACTATGGAGAGTCAGCAGCGTTCAGAGAAAAAAGAGGAAACTGAAGCTCGTCTCGGTGAGTTAGAGAGTTTGAAAGCAGAAGCTCAGGCATCACTCGATAAGGTTAATCAAGGCCAAGTTGAATTGAATGCTGAATTGAATACTATTGCTCAGGAGCTGACTGCCATTCAAAAAGATTTGGAGCAATTTTCTGATGATCCAGATACGCTTATTGAACGTTTACGTGAGGACTATGTTGGTCTGATGCAGGAGGAAGCCAAGGTTTCCAACAGTTTGACTCAGGTCACTCACGACATGGATAGTCAGACTCAAGCATTGGAAGCTCAAGCTGAAGAATATAAACAAGCTCAGGCAGACTTGCTCTCCACTCAGGAAATAGCTAGCGAAGCCCAAAAAGCTTATCAAGCGGCCCAAGAGAGTCTTCAAAGCCTCCTAGATAGCTACAAAGAAAAGGCTCAGGCTTATCAAACTATTGATAAGGAATATCAAGAGGCTCAAAAGCAGATGTTTGACCTCATGGATCACCTTAAAAGTAAAGATGCCCGTCGTCAAAGTCTTGAATCTATTCAAAAAAATCATTCTAATTTCTATGCAGGGGTTAAGGCTGTCCTTCAAAACGCCCAATCCATTCAAGGAATTGTTGGCGCTGTCAGTGAACACTTGACCTTTGATACGCGTTATCAGACGGCTCTTGAAATTGCTATGGGGGCTAGTGGGCAAAATATTATTGTTGAGGATGAAGCGGCTGCTAAGCGTTCGATTGACTACTTGAAGCGCAATCGTCAGGGTCGTGCGACATTCTTGCCGTTGACCACTATTAAACCACGTCAACTTAATGGACAATTTGCTCAAAGTCTTGCCAATGCACCAGGCTTTATTGGTATGGCTTCCGATTTGATTACCTATGAGGATCGCTTATCTAATATTTTCCAAAACCTCCTAGGGGTAACGGCAATCTTTGATACTATTGACAATGCTAATAAGGCGGCTCGAGCGGTTCGTTTCCAAGTACGTATGGTTACTCTTGACGGGTCTGAGATCCGTCCCGGTGGTGCCTTTGCTGGTGGTACCAACAAACAAAATAATAATCTCTTTATCAAGCCTGAACTGGATGTATTGACTGCTGAAATTAACCAGATTAAGGCTCAATTAAGTGATAGTGAAGCCAAAGTTGAAGCCCTTAAGACCAAACGTAAGGCTCTACAGAAAGAGCTAGAAGACCTTAAGGTAGATGGTGAAAATGCTCGTCTTCAGGAGCAAAAACTAGGCTTAGAACACCAACAAGCCTTGTCAGAGGTGGCGAAAAATCAGGCTCTCGTGGATAGTTTCAAACAGGATTCTCAGGGAACTGATGGAGCAAATCTTCAAGATAAGGCTGAACAACTTAAAGCAGAGTTAGCACAAATTGCATCCAAGCGTGAGGCCATTAACGACCGTATTGAGGCTATTAAGGAAGACAAAGACGCACTTGGCCAACAAAAACAGGTTCTCTTAGACAAGCAATCTGAACTTCAGTTGAAGGAACGTGATTTGCAAGCAGAATTGCGTTTTGCTAAGACAGAGAGCAATCGTCTTCAAGCTGACTTGTCTGAGTTAATGAAGGAATCGGATAGTTTTAAAGCGCTCCTTAATAATCAGGTCAATGATGACCAAACTGACCGCCTTCCGCATTTGCAAGCACAGCATAAAGAAGCTGTCCAACGTAAGGACGATTTGGAGCAAGCTCTTGTCCGTGCCAAGATTCAGCTGCAAGATTACGAAGGCCAATTAGAGGACTTGGAGGAGCGTTTGGCTAAAGCTGGCAATCGTAACGAGGACTTAATTCGTCAGCAGACTCGCTTAGAAGAACGTGAAAGTCAGATTAGTCAATCACTTCGTAAGTTTGCGACTCAGTTGGCTGAAGATTACCAGATGACACTTGAAGTTGCCAAAGGTCAGGCTAGTCCTCTTGACAATGTCGAACAAACTCGCCAGAATCTTCAAAGTCTTGAGCGTTCGATTAAAGCTTTGGGTCCGGTCAATGTGGATTCTATTGCCCAATTTGAAGAGGTTAAGCAACGTCTTGATTTCTTGAACGGACAAAAGGATGATTTGCTCGAAGCTAAGAGTCTCCTTCTGAATACCATAAATGACATGGATGATGAAGTGAAATCACGCTTTAAAGCAACCTTTGAGGCTATCCGAGAAAGCTTTAAACAGACCTTTACCCAGATGTTTGGTGGAGGTTCTGCCGACTTGATTTTGACCTCAGAAAATCTCCTAGAGGCTGGGGTAGAAATTTCTGTGCAGCCACCAGGTAAGAAAATTCAATCGCTTAACCTTATGTCTGGTGGTGAGAAGGCCTTGTCAGCTCTTGCCCTTCTCTTTGCCATCATTCGTGTTAAGACCATTCCATTTGTAATCCTTGACGAAGTAGAAGCGGCTTTGGATGAAGCCAATGTTAAACGCTTCGGTGACTACCTTAATCGTTTTGACAAGTCTAGTCAGTTTATCGTAGTTACCCACCGTAAGGGAACCATGTCTGCAGCAGACTCTATTTATGGGGTAACCATGCAGGAATCAGGTGTATCGAAAATCGTTTCGGTCAAACTGAAAGACCTTGATTTAGACTAAAAATAGATTATATTTTCATGAAAGATAGTTGATAGCTTTATCACTATCTTTTTTATAGTCTCGAAAAAATTGAAATGACTTTCAGAAAAAAATAAGGTTGCCGCGTCTATTTTACTGCTCATCTTTTTCAGTTTGAGACTAGGCTTATTTGATACGGGCATTGACCATTACTTGAATGATTTCTCCAAAAAGAATAGTTTCAAAAATACCTTATTGAATTGACGTAACTGTAGGCACTTGAAAGCACAACTAATTTTTGATAGAATGGTGGTAATTAAATAGAAGTCGTAGAGACTAGTAACCTTATGGAAATTGACAGGGATTGGGGGCCATGGACTGGAAGCCTCCTCAAGGGAAGTTTGGCGAATTCACTCATGAAGACGGCTGGCGAATCAAGGTCTGGGTAACCAGATAAAAACGGATGGTACCGCGTGTCAACGCTCCGGGTTGGAGTTCTGGCATGTGGTTTTTTGTTTGCGATTCGAAATTGTCACATCAGAAAGGAATCTCATGGATTTACAAACACAATTGCAAGAGTTGAAAACCTCAACGCAGGCTAAATTGGCTGAAATGCGTGGTGAACACTCTAAGGAATTACAAGAATTGCGTGTTGCAGTTTTAGGTAAAAAGGGCTCTTTGACGGACCTTTTGAAGGGGCTTAAAGACCTTCCTAATGAAGAACGCCCTAAAGTTGGTAAAATGGTCAACGAAGTTCGTGACGTTTTGACGGAAGCTTTTGACGAGGCCACTAAAATTGTCGAAGCCGCTAAAATTCAAGCCCAACTTGACTCTGAAAGTCTTGACGTTACTCTTCCAGGACGCCAAGTTAAACTTGGTAACCGTCATATTCTTAGCCAAACAGCTGAAGAAATCGAAGACATTTTCTTGGGAATGGGCTTCCAAATCGTTGATGGGTTTGAAGTTGAGACTGACTATTATAACTTTGAACGTATGAACTTGCCTAAAGACCACCCAGCCCGTGACATGCAAGATACTTTCTATATTACGGAAGAAATTTTGCTTCGTACTCACACAAGTCCTGTTCAAGCTCGTACACTTGATAAACACGATTTTTCTAAAGGTCCACTTAAGATGATCTCACCAGGACGTGTTTTCCGTCGTGATACAGATGATGCGACTCACAGTCACCAGTTCCACCAAATCGAAGGTTTGGTCGTCGGTAAAAACATCTCAATGGGTGATCTTAAGGGAACGCTTGAAATGATTATCCAAAAAATGTTTGGTGCAGAACGTCAAATCCGTTTGCGTCCATCTTACTTCCCATTCACTGAGCCTTCAGTTGAGGTTGACGTGTCATGCTTCAAGTGTGGTGGTAAAGGATGTAACGTATGTAAGAAGACAGGTTGGATTGAGATCCTCGGTGCTGGTATGGTTCACCCACAAGTGCTTGAGATGTCAGGCGTTGATTCTGAAGAATACTCAGGTTTCGCCTTCGGTCTTGGTCAAGAACGTATTGCCATGCTTCGTTATGGTATCAACGATATTCGTGGTTTCTACCAAGGGGATGTTCGCTTCTCAGAACAGTTTAAATAAGGTTTAGGAGGTTGTCATGACAGTAGCTATTCGTAAGGTTCTTCCAGAAGAAGTAGCAGAATTAAAAGTTATTTCAGAAGATACCTTTAGAGAGACTTTTGCTCATGATAATACCGAAGCCCAGTTGCAAGGTTACTTTGACACCGCACTTTCTGAGGAAATTCTCTTAGATGAAATCACCCATGAAGAATCGCGTTACTTTTTCATTCTCGTTGATGGTGAAAAGGCAGGTTTTCTAAAGACTAATGTAGGGTCTGCTCAAACAGAGCAGCACTTGGATAATGCCTTTGAAATTCAACGTATTTATATCAGTCAGGCCTTCCAGGGCATGGGCTTGGGTAAGCAACTTTTTGAATTTGCCCTACAAGAAGCTCGTGATCTAGGTTATGATTGGGCCTGGTTGGGTGTTTGGGAAAGGAATTTCAAAGCACAGATATTTTACGACAAATATGGCTTCGAAAAATTCGCAGAACACGATTTTCTAGTTGGTGATGGAAAAGTAGACCGAGACTGGTTGTTTAAATTAAAACTATAAACCGATTATTAAGTTGATTGAGAGGATTTGATAAGACGATTAAACGTGTTAGTTCGTCTTCCTCTTATATCAGATATACATATTCCTAAATTACAGAAAGGATTTGAACCCGCCCTAAGAGTGGTTGAAGTTCTTCTTACATTTATCAGTTAAGCTGATAATTTTACAGAAAGGATTTGAATACGACCTCAAAGTTCGAGATTTAGATAAGTCGCTACTGAAATCAGGATTTCAGGCGACTTCCTAAAATCTTGTCACTTTGGTCCTTGCTTTGCAAGGACACGGTCTTAATATCATAATTATGCTAGTTAGTTATAAATGGTTAAAAGAGTTGGTTGATGTGGATGTTACCACTGCTGAACTCGCTGAAAAAATGTCGACGACAGGTATTGAAGTGGAAGGTGTTGAGACACCTGCTGAGGGCTTGTCAAAACTGGTTGTTGGTCATGTCTTGACATGTGAAGACGTCCCTGAAACACACTTGCACTTGTGTCAAGTAGATACAGGAGATGCTGAAGGTCCACGTCAAATTGTTTGTGGTGCTCCAAATGTCACTGCTGGCATCAAGGTTATTGTTGCCATTCCTGGTGCCCGCATTGCGGACAACTACAAGATCAAAAAAGGTAAGATTCGCGGCATGGAATCTCTCGGGATGATTTGTTCTTTGGCAGAGCTTGGACTTCCAGATAGCATTATTCCTAAAGAATTTGCAGATGGTATCCAAATTTTGCCAGAAGATGCTGTTCCTGGAGATAGCATTTTCTCATATCTCGACCTTGATGACGAAATTATCGAATTGTCAATCACACCTAACCGTGCGGATGCTCTTTCTATGCGTGGTGTGGCACATGAAGTCGCTGCAATCTATGGCAAATCTGTTCACTTCCCAGAAGAAACGGTTACTGAAGACAGCAAACCAGCTTCTGATAAGATTTCAGTAGCAATTGAAAGTGATAAAGTAGCTACTTATGCTAGCCGCGTGGTTGAGAATGTTACTGTTCAACCAAGTCCACAATGGTTGCAAAACCTTCTTATGAATGCTGGAATCCGTCCAATCAACAACGTGGTTGACGTGACAAACTATGTTCTTCTTTACTTTGGACAACCAATGCACGCCTTCGATTTGGATAAATTTGAAGATTCACGTATTGTTGCCCGTGATGCCCGTGATGGGGAAAAATTAGTCACTCTCGATGGTGAAGAACGTGAATTGACTGCTGAAGATATTGTTATTACAGTTGCTGACAAACCAGTTGCCCTCGCAGGTGTTATGGGTGGTGCTTCAACTGAAATTGACAACAATTCTAAAAATGTCGTTCTCGAAGCTGCTGTATTCGATGGAAAATCAGTTCGTAAGACAAGTAGCCGTCTCAACCTTCGTTCAGAATCATCATCACGTTTCGAAAAAGGTATCAATAACGACACTGTCCTTGAAGCGCTTGATTTTGCTGCAGCAATGTTGCAAGAATTGGCAAATGGTACTGTTCTTACAGGCCGTGTTCAAGCAGGTTCAGTCGACACAGAGCCAGTTCAAGTTTCTACAAGCCTTGACTACGTGAATGTTCGTCTCGGAACAGAATTGACTTTTGCGGATATTGAAGATGTCTTTGCGAAACTTGGTTTTGGATTGACTGGGGATGCTGATAAATTCACAGTATCTGTACCACGTCGTCGTTGGGATATCAGTATCCAAGCAGACTTGGTTGAGGAAATCGCACGTATCTACGGCTATGAAAAATTGCCTACGACACTTCCAGAAGCAGCAGGGACAGCCGGTGAATTGACTGAAACACAAGCACTTCGTCGTAAGGTTCGTACCATTGCTGAAGGTGCTGGATTGACTGAAATCATCTCATATGCTTTGACAACACCTGAAAAAGCTGTTGAATTTGCTGTGACACCAAGTAATTTGACTGAGTTGATGTGGCCAATGACTGTTGACCGTTCAGCCCTCCGTCAGAACATGGTCTCTGGTATGCTTGATACCGTTGCTTACAACGTCAACCGTAAGAATAGTAACGTTGATATTTACGAAATCGGTAAGGTCTTTGAACAAAAGGGTAATCCAAAAGAGGAATTGCCAAATGAAATCAATACCTTTGCCTTCGCTATTTCTGGTCTTGTAGCTGAAAAAGATTTCCAAACCAAAGCAACGCCAGTTGATTTCTTCTATGCAAAAGGTATTGTTGAAGCACTCTTTGATAAACTTGAAGTTTCAGTTGACTATGTAGCGACAAAAGATCTCGCAAGTATGCACCCAGGTCGTACAGCTGCTATTGTACTTGATGGTCAAACTATTGGATTCCTTGGTCAAGTTCACCCACAAACTGCCAAAAACTATGGCATTCCTGAGACTTATGTGGCTGAAATTAACCTTAGTGCTGTAGAAGCTGTCTTGCAACCAGATCAACCATTTGTTGAAATCACAAAATTCCCTGCAGTATCACGTGATATCGCCCTTCTTCTCAAGGCAGAAATCACTCATCAAGAAGTTCTGGATGCTATCTACTTTGCAGGAGTCAAACGCTTGGTTGCCGTTAAACTCTTCGATGTTTACGCAGGTGAAAAACTTGGTGCAGGTATGAAATCAATGGCTTATAGCCTTACCTTCCAAAATCCAAATGACAACCTCACAGACGAAGAAGTTGCCAAATACATGGAAAAAATCACCAAAGCACTTACTGAGAAAGTCGAAGCAGAAGTACGTTAATAGTTAAAAATCCATCTGATAAGATGGATTTTTAAGATATTAGATATAACGCCAAAAGTAGATAACTTGTTCTTAGAGTTCTTTGATGGGATTTGGGGACATTGCACCTTTGAATCTGATAAAGTCAATACACTTATTGATGCCTTACCCAGTTTTGCTTATCCCTTGGGGCAAGTAACATTTTTAATATTAGTCTATAGGTTATTCGTTCATCAATATTTTAAGAAGTTTTTAACCATGTAACCTCAGGATATTTGGGCTTGGCATAAAGAAACGTTTTGCAAAAGTAAATTATCTTTGTTAGTCCTACCAATAGTTTATCTCTTTGTTTTCGGAATGACCTATGTTTTAGTTGATGATGTTTTGGCTACCGTCACTGTTTACAAAGATTATAGAGAACTTAAAACTAAAACTATTGACATTCAAGTGGACAAAATAGATATTCGTTATCTTGGGTCAAAATCGAGTAGTGCTCGGATTAATGTTTACTTTGTAAGCTCTGACGGGCAGACTTATGACATTCACCTGATAAACGGCGATAAAAGAATTGCTAATCATATTCGACATAATCAGTCAATGTCCTATCCCTCAACTCTATCCTTTGATAGACATGGCAAACCACTTTACATTGCTAAATTCTGGGAATAAGCAGTCCGAATAGCTCTTTCAGTGATTTGCACTTGACAAATATGTAAATTCTCTGCATAATAAAAGAAAAAACTTGAAAAGAGGGTAGCCATGCAAATTATTAAACGTAATGGTCAAGTTGCTGAATTTGATCCTGATAAAATCTACCAAGCCATCTTAAAAGCAGCCCAGACTGTGTATGTTATTGATGATGCTTGGCGCCAAAACCTAGCTCAAGTGACTCGTAAAGTAGTGCTTGATCTTCAAGACGCCCAAGTGGAACGCCCAACCATTAACATGATTCAGTCATTGGTTGAAAATCGTCTTATGGAAGCTGGTTTTATCAATATTGCTGAACATTATATTTCATACCGTTTGCAACGAGATTTGGAGCGTAACGGTTATGGTGACAAAGTAATCGTACACCTACGCTTTGAACAGACTAAATAATAAAAAGCCATTGCTTTGATGGCTTTTTTGTGTGTCTGAGTTTTTAGTCTGTCATTTTCAAAAGTTTTAAAAAAGTCTTCAGTTCTTTTCCATGTCCTATTTGCATATAAGTCTCAGAACTCGGTCTTATAAAGGATGTTTCTAAAAAGCGAATTTGTTTCTGAGCTTTGAAATTCTCTAATGAGACCCCTTTTGGAAGCTTCCAGGTAATGTGTCTAGGAGAAATCTGATAGGGAATGGAAACCTTAGCTTGCTCGATAGTTTCGTGACTTTTAGCCATGGTTTCTTGAAAAAGATCACGCAATTTTTTTATATTTTTTTGGAACATGCCATTATCTAGGTAGACTGAGAGGGCCTTCTGCATAATGAGGTTGGTATCGTAGTCGATAAGCCCTTTGTGAGCCAAAAAGGTCGCTCTGAGATTTGGTGGTAAGACAACACTCCCCAGACGTAACCCAGGGAAAAGTGCCATGGAAAATGATTTGATATAGATGGTCTGATTTTGGGTATCGTAGTAGTGAATTGGTAGATTTTTACTATCGCTAAAGTCACCCATATAGTCGTCCTCGACGATATAGACATTATACTGTTTGGCAAGTTGGGCAAGCTTTTCTTTTTCACTAGCAGTGTAGCTCAATCCAAGAGGATTAGAGTAACGACTAATGGTATAGAAAAACTTAAACTGACCAGACTTAAAGTACTCTTCCAAGCGGTCAAAATCTAAACCATCAAAACCACGGTTAATCGTCTCGTAAGATAGATTCTGACGATTGACTAGTTGGTTCATACGGTGGTAGGTAGGTTGTTCCAAAAGAATTTTGTGAGCACCATTACCGAAATCCATCTGTGATAGGATATAGAGGGCCTGTTGGCTTCCTGAAGTAATGACAATTTGATTTGAATTGACATAAATGTCGTCAGATGCAAGGCGATTTTTTAATGCTTCGACCAGATCTTTTAGTCCAGCTTGCTCATGATAATAGTTGAAGAGGTAGTCTTGGTGGCCTGCTAAACTTTCATCTAAGCAAAGACGAAAATCCTCGTAGGCTAATTGATTATAGTCATTAAGGTTGAGTAGAACCTTATCATTGGATTTAGAGGGGCCCTCGAGAACATAATAGCCACTTTTGGGGACAGCATAAATATAGTTTTGATACTTGAGTTCCAAGAGTGCTCTTTGAGCAGTATCTTTACTGCAACCATAAGTTTGACTAAGCTGACGAATAGATGGTAATTTACTTCCTTTCTCTAATTTACCATTTTGGATATCTTTGGTGATAGTCTCAACAATTTCTTGATAAATGCTCATAACTGCCCCCTTACAGATCTTTTCTTATTCTACCCTATTTGTTCTCTGAGAGCAAGATGTCTGGAGATATTTGACAAGATTATTAGATTTTGACATAATAAAAAGGTTATTAGGAAATACGAAATTCCTATTTTAAACAAGTTTAAGGAGATTGTAAGAATGACATTTAAGAAAGTCTTAGGACTTATCGCTCTTGCCTGCTTAACCATTATTGGTTTGTCAGCCTGTACGCCGGATAAAGAGTCTACTTGGACATACGATAAAAACAAAATGCAATTTGTGGGACAAGATGCTAGTGTACAAGTTCTTTCTGCAACTAAAATCGAATCACCAGAAGGTCAGAAAGCTGTACGTGTTCACTATAAACTTAGCAACTCAAGTAAAGAAACCATGAATGCCTACACTCTTTTGATGAAGGTGGTTCTCGATGTTAAACAGGAGAAGGAAGAATTGAAGGTTGCGACAATGGTCTTCTCTAAAGATGATGACAGAGACAAGATTGCTAATAAGACCAAAATTGCTCCTAAGGAAGTTAAAGAAATCGTTGTTGACTATGCCGTTGTAGATTTTGATCATGAACTTAGCGTTGATTTTTCTGATTACGGTACTGAGGCTAACGCGACTGCTAAGCTTTCACTACAAAATCTTGAAAAGGCACCTGTCAAATACTTTGATAAAAAAGCTCAATAAGTCTTATCACCACATGAATATGTGGTGTTTTTTTATTGTCTTAAATCTGTACCCAGACAGTAGTGGAAATACTATCTTGTTTAATCATCAGAATTTTCATAAACTTATACTATATTTATTGATTAAGGAGTTTCAGGTATGTCTGCAAAACGTTTAACCATTTCTGCATTTTTCATGGCACTTGTCATTATTTTGAGCTCGAGTCTCTTATCTATTCCTGTGCCAGGAGGTCATTTCTATTTTAACGGGATTATTATTTTCCTAGTTGGTTTAATTTTTCCACCTACAGAAGCAGTTATTATTGCCGGAGTAGGTTCCTTTATTGGAGATTTTCTTTTCTACCCCCTTCCTATGTGGGTAACCCTAGTAACACACGGCCTTCAAGTTCTTGCTATTGCACTCATTGTTGGAGGACGCTTAGGAAAATTGAGTAAGTCTAAGGCAGCTTTAGGTCTCTTAATTGGGGCTATTATTGACTTAGTCGGATATGGCTTAGGAAGAGCCTTTATCTATGGAACACCTGCCTATGCTATTATGAAGATTCCTTTTGACATTGTAGCTGCTATTCTTGGTTTAGGAGTGGCCTACTACATTTATTTCCACACAGGTTTTGTTAAACAGTTTAAAAAGACCTGGGAAGGAAAATAGATGACCAAAGTAATTGTTGCCAATGACCTGGTTGGTCTAGGTAAGGTTGCTTTAACTAGTAGCCTCCCTATCATGTCAGCTTGTCAAACTGAAGTTCTTCCCCTACCAACAGTCCTTTTATCTTCGCATACAGGAGAGTTTGAAAATATCTATGTACGGGATCTTACGGATGATCTAAAGGGACTTTGTAAGCAGTGGGAGCACTTGGATTTTATAGTAGATGGCCTTGTGAGTGGTTATTTTAAGTCAGAAGAAGCACTAAAGCGTGTAGCTCAATTGGCTCGCAATAAACAGATAGCTCTATTTGTTGACCCTATTATGGGTGACAATGGTTGTCTCTATCAAGGTTTTGATAGAAACTATGTAGAAGCTATGAAGGCTTTCTGTCAACAGGCAGATGTCATCATTCCCAATCTGACAGAAGCTGCTTTGTTGACGGATACTCCATATCTTGAAGCAGGTTCCTATGATAAAGTCACTGTTGAGAAGCTTCTGAGAGATTTAAGCAAGATTGGCCCTCGAAAAGTTATTTTGACAGGTATCTCATTTGAGACAGATAAAATTGGGTTGGCTTATTTTGATAAAGAGACCAATCGAACGATTTATCGCATGCAAAAACGTTATCGCTATCATTTTTATGGAAGTGGCGATTTACTAACGGCAATCATATCAGCAGGTTACTTTTATGATCTTGATTTACTAAAGGTTTGTGATTTAGCCTTGGATGTCATGGATAGGGTTCTTTCGTCAACACTGTCTGATGGTCGTCCTTTAAAATATGGTCTTTGCTATGAGCCCCATATCGGTTATTTATTCAGTGGTTTTAATGCCCTATTGGAGGAGAAAAATGAAAAGTGATAAAACACGTGAATTAGTTGAATTGAGTTTGTACGCAGCTTTAATTATTGTGAGTGTGCAGTTTATTCGTATTCCTTTTGGACCACAATTTGTCCATTTAGGAAATGCCTTGGTTGTCATTGCTGTCTTAATTTTCGGTGCTAGAAAAGGTGCACTAGTCGCAACTGTAGGGTTAGGGTTATTTGATATTTTCAATGGTTATGCTGCTGAGGTTTGGATTACTATTTTAGAATCTTTAATTGTTTGTTATGTTCTCTATCTTGTTTTTGAAAAGCTTCTAAAATCAAATGACAAAATGACTAACATCATAATCATTGGAGTCATAGCGGCAGTGACCAAAATTATTTTAAATTTCCTTAAGTATACGATTATCAATAGTGTTGTTGCGGCTTTACCACTCAATGCAGCCATGGTATTGGCACTTACTAAAATTGGTGGAACTTTTGGAACATCAGTTGTTACAATCATTGCGGTTCCTCTTTTATATCCTGTCTTCAAACGCATTTTGAAAAAAGACTAAAGATTGAGCAGGCGGGTCCTGCTTTTTCTTTTCGATTTTACATAAGCAAAGGTCCAAATTTATACTAAAAAATGGTAAAATAGTTAAGTTAATGTCAAGAAAGGAAAGGGCTGAAGGTAGGTTTAGCCCAGATATGCTATGTCTATTTTAGAAGTCAAAAATCTTAGTCACGGATTTGGTGACCGTGCTATTTTTGAAAATGTCTCATTCCGTTTGCTCAAAGGTGAGCATATCGGTCTTGTCGGTGCTAACGGTGAAGGAAAATCAACCTTTATGTCTATCGTTACTGGGAAATTGCAGCCAGATGAAGGTAAAGTAGAGTGGTCTAAGTACGTGACAGCGGGTTATTTGGATCAGCATGCTGTCCTTGAAAAGGGGATGACCGTACGTGATGTCCTTCGTACAGCTTTCGATGAGCTTTTTAAAACTGAGGAACGTATCAACGAGATTTATATGTCTATGGCAGAAGAAGGTGCCGATGTTGATGCTTTGATGGAAGAAGTAGGTGAGCTTCAGGATCGGTTGGAAACTCGTGATTTCTATACTCTTGATGCCAAGATAGACGAGGTTGCTCGTGCCTTGGGTGTTATGGACTTTGGTATGGATACCGATGTCACGGATCTTTCAGGTGGTCAACGTACCAAGATTCTCTTGGCTAAGTTATTGCTTGAAAAACCAGATATCTTGCTCCTCGATGAGCCAACAAACTATTTGGACGCTGAGCACATCGCCTGGCTTAAACGCTATCTCCAAGAGTATGAGAATGCTTTTGTTCTCATTTCGCATGATATTCCATTCTTAAACGATGTGATTAACATTGTCTACCATGTTGAAAATCAAGATTTGGTTCGCTATGCAGGTGATTATGACAATTTCCAATCTGTCTATGCTATGAAAAAAGCACAATTAGAAGCTGCCTATGAACGTCAGCAAAAGGAAATTGCCGACCTTCAAGATTTTGTTAACCGTAATAAAGCGCGCGTTGCTACTCGAAATATGGCCATGTCTCGTCAGAAGAAATTGGATAAGATGGAAATTATCGAGTTGCAAGCAGAAAAACCAAAACCTGAATTCCATTTCAAGGAAAGCCGTACGCCTGGACGTTTTATTTTCCAAACCAAAGACCTCGTTATTGGTTACGACCGCCCTTTGACTAAGGCTCCTTTGAATATCACTTTCGAACGTAATCAAAAAGTAGCTATCATTGGTGCCAATGGTATTGGTAAGACCACTTTGTTGAAAAGTTTACTTGGGATTATTCAACCTCTTGAAGGAGAAGTTGAAACGGGTGATTTTATTGACCTAGGTTATTTTGAGCAAGAAGCAGAAGGATCACGTCAGACCCCACTTGAAGCGATTTGGGATGCTTTCCCAGCTTTAAATCAAGCTGAGGTTCGTGCAGCATTAGCCAAATGTGGTTTAACTTCTAAACATATTGAAAGTCAAATTCAGGTCTTGTCAGGAGGAGAGCAGGCTAAAGTTCGTTTCTGTCTTCTTATGAATCGTGAAAATAATGTCCTTGTTCTGGACGAGCCAACCAACCACTTGGATGTTGATGCAAAGGACGAATTGAAGCGTGCCCTTCAGGCATTTAAAGGTAGTGTCCTAATGGTATGTCACGAACCTGAATTTTATGAAGGTTGGACAGACGTTTGGGATTTTAATGAGTTAGTATAATCAAAAAGAGTGTTGATATCTTCTCAATGAGTTGGAGTGTCACTCACTCTTTTTTTGAGTGGTCAAAGAGCCAAGTAGTAGTCATTAGGATTTGATAATAGCTTAATGATAGAGACTCTAGGGTCAGTTAGTGATAAGAATATTTAACATAGCACACTAGTTAATATGAATTGAGCTAATAAAATGACGATTTTAAATAAAAATGTCTTATTTTGTTCAAAAAGTAACAAAGTTTGAGCATAAAACGTGTAACCGTTTTCTAATTGTGGTAAAATGATATAGTAAACTATTATCAAAAGAAAGTTGGATAAACTTATGTCAAAAATCGTAGTTGTTGGTGCTAACCATGCTGGTACTTTTAGTATTAATACTATTCTTGATAATTACGGAGACCAAAATGAAGTAGTTGTTTTCGATCAAAACTCTAACATTTCATTCTTGGGTTGTGGTATGGCTCTTTGGATTGGTAATCAAATCTCAGGTTCTGATGGCCTTTTCTATGCCAACAAAGAAGGCCTCGAAAGCAAGGGTGCAAAAGTTTATATGAACTCACCAGTTGAGTCTATTGACTTTGACGGTAAAACTGTTACAGCTCTTGTTGATGGTAAAGAGCATGTTGAATCATATGACAAATTGATTTTAGCTACTGGTTCACAGCCAATCTTACCTCCAATCGATGGTGCTGTGATTAAAGAAGGGAGTCGTACTTTCGAAGCGACTCTTGAAAACCTTCAATTCGTTAAACTTTTCCAAAACGCTCAAGAAGTTATTGATAAGTTGAACGATAAGTCACAAGACATCAAACGTGTAGCAGTCGTTGGTGCAGGTTACATTGGTGTTGAATTGGCTGAAGCTTTCCAACGTCATGGTAAAGAAGTTATCCTTATTGATGTTGTTGACACATGTTTGGCAGGATACTATGATCGCGATTTTACAGACCGTATGGCTAAAAATATGGAAGACCATGGGATCCAATTGGCCTTTGGCGAAACTGTTAAAGCAGTAGAAGGTGAAACTAAGGTAGAACGCATCGTAACAGATAAAAATGCTTACGATGTAGATATGGTTGTCCTTGCCGTTGGTTTCCGTCCTAATACAGCCCTTGGAGCTGGTAAATTGGAAACATTCCGAAATGGTGCTTACCTTGTTAATAAGAAACAAGAAACATCAGTTAAGGACGTTTACGCTGTTGGTGATTGTGCTACAGTTTATGACAATGCTCTTGACGATGTCAACTACATTGCCTTGGCTTCAAATGCTGTTCGTTCAGGTATTGTAGGTGGACACAATGCCGGTGGTGGTGATGTAGAATCAAACGGTGTTCAAGGATCAAATGGTATCTCTATCTATGGTTTGAACATGGTTTCTACTGGTTTGACTGAAGAGAAAGCAAAACGTTTTGGTTTCAATCCAGCAGTAGTAGAATCAACAGATCTTCAAAAAGCTGCCTTCATGGAAGATGAAAATGACGATGTAACTATCAAGATTGTTTATGATAAAGATACTCGTAAAGTTTTGGGAGCTCAAATGGTTTCACGCATGGATATCTCAATGGGAATCCACATGTTCTCATTGGCAATTCAAGAAGGAGTAACAATTGATCGTCTACAATTGCTTGATTTGTTCTTCTTGCCACACTTTAACCAACCACTTAGCTATATTGCTAAAGCAGCTATCTCAGCTAAATAAACTTAAACAGCTAATTCAACTGAATTAGCTGTTTTTCTTTTTAAAATACTAAAAAACCTCCAACTGGAGGCTTTTATTTAACTAAAGTAAGATTAGTTTTTTGAAGCTTCTTGGAATTCAGGGTTTTTCCATGCTTCATCAATGATAGCTTGCAATTCATCAGCAGAAGCTTTCATCTTTTGTTGTTCCGCATCGTTCAATGGGATGTTTACTGGACGTACGATACCGTGTGCACCTACGATAGCAGGTTGACCGATAAAGACGTTGCTTACACCATATTGACCTTCTTGGAATACAGACAATGGAAGTACTGCATTTTCATCGTCAAGGATAGCTTTAGTGATACGAGCAAGGGCTACTGCGATACCGTAGTATGTAGCACCTTTTTTGTTGATAATTGTGTAAGCTGCATCACGAACACCTTCGAACAATTCAACCAATTCAGCTTCTTGAACGTTTTCTTTGTCTTTAAGGAACTCTTCAAGGTTTACACCGGCGATGTTAGCGTGTGACCAAACCGCAAACTCTGAGTCACCGTGTTCACCCATGATGTAAGCGTGAACTGAACGAGCATCGACATCAAGTTTTTCAGCAAGTGCTTGACGGAAACGAGCTGAGTCAAGTGAAGTACCTGAACCGATAACGCGTTCTTTAGGGAATCCTGAGAATTTCCATGTTGAGTAAGTCAATACGTCAACTGGGTTAGCTGCTACAAGGAAGATTCCTTTGAAGCCTGATTCAACAACTTGAGTAACGATAGATTTGTTGATAGCAAGGTTTTTACCAACAAGATCAAGACGAGTTTCACCTGGTTTTTGTGGAGCACCAGCAGTGATAACTACAAGGTCAGCATCCGCACAGTCTTCGTATTTAGCTGCGTAGATTTTTTTAGGTGAAGTGAAAGCAAGTGCGTGGCTAAGGTCAAGCGCATCACCAACGGCTTTTTCAAACAATTGTGGAATTTCGATGATACCAAGTTCTTGAGCGATACCTTGGTTTACAAGTGCGAAAGCGTAAGATGAACCTACGGCACCGTCACCAACAAGGATGACTTTTTTGTGTTGTTTAGTTGCAGTCATGGTCTAAACATCTCCTTAATTTTTTATTGGGTTACCCCATACAATGCTTATTCTACCATTTTAAGTGATGGATGTCACGAAATAATAAGGAATTATTAATTGAAAGCGTTTTACATAACTGAAATATAAAGCGTTTTATGGTATAATATTATAGAAATTTTCCATTCTCTTTTATGAGAATTTAGAATGATTTGAATGAAAGAAAAGAGGCATTTTTAGAGTGCAAGATAATAATTTAATTGACGTTAATTTGACGTCTGAGATGAAAACGAGTTTTATCGATTATGCCATGAGTGTTATCGTATCTCGTGCACTCCCAGATGTTCGTGACGGTTTAAAACCGGTACAACGTCGTATTCTTTATGGAATGAATGAGCTTGGGGTGACACCTGATAAGCCTCATAAAAAATCTGCCCGTATTACCGGGGATGTTATGGGTAAATATCACCCACATGGTGATTCATCTATCTATGAAGCCATGGTTCGTATGGCTCAATGGTGGAGTTACCGTTACATGTTGGTTGACGGCCACGGAAACTTTGGTTCTATGGATGGTGATGGCGCAGCCGCTCAGCGTTACACTGAGGCTCGTATGTCTAAAATCGCCCTGGAGATGCTCCGTGATCTCAATAAGAATACCGTAGATTTTCAAGATAACTACGATGGTTCTGAACGTGAGCCAATTGTTCTTCCATCACGTATTCCAAATCTTCTTGTTAATGGTGCTACAGGGATTGCGGTTGGTATGGCGACCAACATTCCACCACACAATTTGGCTGAAACTATAGATGCCGTTAAACTGATGATGGACAATCCTGAAGTCACAACCCGTGAATTGATGGAAGTTCTTCCTGGTCCAGACTTTCCAACTGGTGGTTTGGTCATGGGGAAATCTGGTATTCACCGTGCTTACGAAACTGGTAAAGGCTCTATTGTTCTTCGTTCGCGTACCGAAATTGAAACAACAAAATCAGGTCGTGAGCGCATTGTAGTCACTGAGTTTCCTTATATGGTCAATAAGACTAAGGTCCATGAACACATCGTTCGTTTGGCCCAGGAAAAACGTATTGAGGGGATTACAGCAGTTCGTGACGAGTCTTCTCGTGAGGGGGTACGTTTTATCATCGAAGTGCGTCGTGATGCATCTGCCAACGTAATCTTGAACAATTTGTTCAAATTAACTCAACTTCAGACAAACTTCAGCTTCAATATGTTGGCCATTGAAAAGGGTGTGCCCAAAATCCTTTCCTTGCGTCAAATTTTGGCTGACTATATTGCTCACCAACAAGAGGTTGTGGTCCGTCGTACACAGTTTGATAAGGATAAGGCTGAAGCACGTGCCCATATTTTAGAAGGCTTGTTAATTGCGCTTGATCATCTGGATGAAGTGATTACGATTATTCGTAACAGTCAAACTGATGCAGAGGCTCAAGCCGAGTTGATGGCTCGCTTTGAACTCACTGAACGTCAAAGTCAAGCCATTCTTGATATGCGTTTGCGTCGTTTGACCGGTTTGGAACGTGATAAGATTCAAAATGAGTACAATGATCTCCTTGCCTTGATTGCTGATTTGGCTGATATTTTGGCAAAACCAGAACGTGTCATTGCTATCATCAAGGAAGAGTTGGATGAAAGTAAGCGTAAATTCGCAGATGCCCGTCGTACAGAACTGATGGTCGGTGAAGTTGTTTCACTTGAAGATGAAGATCTAATCGAAGAAGAAGATGTCGTTATCACTCTTTCTAGCAAGGGATATATCAAACGATTGGCTCAAGACGAATTTCGTTCTCAGAAACGTGGAGGACGTGGAGTTCAAGGGACAGGTGTGAACGATGACGACTTTGTTCGTGATATCGTTTCAACAAGCACTCATGATCACCTTTACTTTATGACCAACAAAGGGCGTGTATACCGTCTCAAGGGTTATGAAATTCCTGAGTATGGCCGTACAGCTAAGGGGTTACCAATTGTCAATCTCTTGAAGTTGGATGAAGGTGAAACAATTCAAACAGTGATTAATGCTAAGAGCGATGAAGGGTCAGATAACAATCACCTTGTCTTTGTAACTCGCCAAGGTTTAGTGAAACGAACTAAGGAAGCAGAATTCAAAAATATCCGTCAAAATGGATTGATTGCCTTGAAACTTAGAGAAGGTGACGAGCTAATCAATGTCTTCTTGACTACTGGTAATGAAGAAATTATTATTGGTACTAAATTTGGTTACAGTGTGCGTTTCAAAGAGGATACTATTCGCAGTATGAGTCGTATGGCCGCTGGTGTTAAAGGGGTAACCCTTCGTGACGGTGACCAAGTTGTTGGTGCAGCAGCTATTACCGAAGACCAAGAAGTCTTGATTGTCACCGAAAAAGGTTACGGTAAGCGTACCTCAGCTACTGAATACCCAACTAAGGGGCGTGGTGGTAAAGGTATTAAGACGGCTAATATCACTGATAAAAATGGTAACCTAGCAGGTATTGTAACAGTTTCTGGTGATGAGGATATTATGGTCATAACTGATACGGGTGTTATTATCCGTACTGCAGTTGCTAATATCTCTCAAACTGGTCGTGCAACTCAAGGGGTTAAGGTCATGCGTTTAGATGATACTGCTCGTATTGTCACCTTTGCTTTGGTTGAACCTGAAGAAGTTGATCAAGTTACTGAAGACCAAGAAAGTGGTGATAACTAATGAGAAAAGATAACAAAAATAAGACGCCTAAAAAGCATCGTAAGTGGCTTGAGGTCCTTCGTTGGATCTTGATTGTTGTTCTCTTGGTTGTTGGTTTAGCTTTAATTTTCAATAAATCGATTCGAAACACTGTAATTGCTTGGAATACTAATAAATATCAAGTAAGTAAGGTTTCTAAGAAGACTATTGAGAAAAACAAGGAAGCTAAGACGAGCTTTGACTTTGATACCGTTAAATCAATTAGCACTGAGTCTGTCTTGCAGGCACAAATGAATGCTCAAGAACTTCCAGTAGTTGGTGGTATTGCTATCCCTGAGGTTGGTATTAATCTCCCTATTTTCAAAGGACTTGGTAATACAGAGCTTACCTACGGTGCTGGAACTATGAAGGAAAATCAAGTCATGGGGGGAAAAAACAACTATTCACTAGCTAGTCACCACGTCTTTGGTATCGCTGGGGCTTCTGATATGCTCTTCTCACCATTAGATAGAGCAAAAAATGGCATGAAGATTTATCTTACGGATAAAAATAAGGTCTATACTTATGTTATTAGTGAGGTGAAGGTTGTCCAACCAACTGAAGTAGCAGTAGTTGATGATACACCAGGCAAGTCTGAAGTTACTTTGGTAACTTGTACGGATGCTGAAGCAACCCAACGTACAATAGTCAAAGGTGACTTGAAGTCGCAGGTAGATTTTGATAAGGCAAGTTCAGACATTATTGAAGCCTTTAATAAATCATACAATCAATTTCAAAGTTAAGAAAGGGGCCCTAGGGCCTTTTTCTATGGAGAAAAATATGTTTTTAAATACAGTGCACCATGTTGCTATTATTGTTTCTGATTATGAGTTGTCTCGAGATTTTTATGTTAATAAACTAGGTTTTGAGATTATTCGGGAAAATCACCGTCCAGAACGCCATGATTATAAGTTAGATTTACGTTGTGGTGATATAGAACTTGAAATTTTTGGCAATAAGACCAGTGATCCGAACTATGTGGAGCCACCTAAACGTCCGTCTTATCCTGAGGCATGTGGCTTACGTCATTTAGCTTTCAGAGTGACTAATATTGAAGAGGTTGTCAAGAGTTTAGAAGAAAAGGGTATTTCCTGCCAACCTATTCGCAAGGACACTTTTACCGGTGAAAAGATGACTTTCTTTGCTGATCCGGATGGTCTTCCCTTGGAGTTGCACGAGTAGTTTTTTTGACCTTATTTTTTTAAGTCATGGTATAATAAATTCACGGTTGGGGTTGGTCTCATACCAGTCGTCCTTTAGGAGATTATGGAATAATATTCTATTTTCGAAAGGAAACACACATGAAATTGAAAAAACTTCTTGTTACTGGGATGGCTTTATTGGCTTCAGTAACAGCCTTCACTTCGGTTGCGCAAGCAGCAACGTCATCGCAAGTCCAAAAGGTTATTGATGAATCTTATGTTCAACCAGACTATGTGATGGGTTACTCATTGTCGGAAGAGCAACGTAATGAAACCTTGAATTTGTTAGGGTATGATAGTAGTAAGGATACCAATGTTAAGACACTTACGACATCTGCTTATGCGAATATCATGAATGTTGCTGACGATTCTAGTCTTCAGCTATATTCTTCAGTAAAGATTGCTAAGCTAGGTGCTAAGGAAACCTTGAGTGTAGAGATTGTGACACCACAAAATATCACTAAAATCACTCCAGATATGTACCGTAATGCTGCCACGACACTTGGTATCGAACATGCTAAGATTACAGTAGCAGCACCTATTCCAGTAACTGGGGAAAGCGCCTTGGCTGGTATTTATTATTCTCTAGAGCAGAATGGAGCTAAAGTCTCAGATGAAAGCAAAGAGCTTGCTCAGGAGGAGCTTAAAACCCTTTCCCAAATCAATGAGGAAAATTCAGGTAAGAGTAACTATGATGCGGATAAGCTTAATGTAGCTATGACTGATATTAAGTCAGCAGTTGCTAATAAGGGGGATAAGTTGACTGAAGACCAAGCTAAAACGATTGTTCAGCAAACCATCAATAACTACAACTTGGATCTTTCTGGTACACAAATTAACCTTCTGGTGAATTTTGCTATGAATTTATCTAAGTCTTCAATCATTGATAGTGCTAACTTTAAGTCAACCTTGAGTTCACTTAAAGATTCTATCGTTTCGAAAGCTGGTAATACCTTCTCTGGAATCAACCTAAACTTTAATTCCAACAAAGCAGTTGAGAATAGCAAAAATATTTTCTCAAAAATCTGGCAAGCTATTGTAGATTTCTTTACTGGTCTTTCTAAATAGTGAAAGAGCTGTCCATTTGGATGGCTTTTCCTATTTTTTAGCTCTTTGTTGACTGTAGTGGGTGACGAAAAGCTAATATCTAGATAGGGGCATAAAAACTCAAAAGCTTGTCTAGAATTTCTTTATTCGTCAAGTGCATACGAAAAGTAGGACGATAAAATCGCTTAGCGCTGAGTTTACAACAATCTTGTTGAATGAGCTTTCAATAACGTTTGATTGTCTTGTATCCATGAGGTTCTCGCTCAAATTGATTTATGATTTGAACACGCATATGACTCATAACACGGCTAAGATCTAAGGTGTTGGAGTAAAACTGTTCACTGAACTGTTTCAGCATGAGTTTAGAAATATAATAACGAAGGGTGAAAGCAATCAAGTACAATTTTAGCATATGGAAAAAGCTGTTTAGCCAAGTCATAGTAAGAGCTAAACATATCCATAGTCATGATTTTCACTCGACATCGGACTACTCTATCATATTTAAGAAAGTGATTTCGGATGGTCTCTGGAAGACGAGAAAAATCATGCTTAAAACGGAAGTCATTGAGCTTACGAATGACAAATGACAGTTGACGTTGAAATGGAAAGCAGATGTGCAATATCGGTCATAGAAGTCTTTTCAATTAACTTTTGAGCAATATTTTGATTGATGATACGAGGAATTTGGTGATTTTTCTTGACGAAAGATGTCTCGGCGACCATCATTTTCGAACAATAGTAGCACTTAAAACGACGCTTTTTTCAGAAGAATTCTGGTAGGAGTACCAGTCATCTCAAGGTAAGGAATCTTAGACGGTTTTTGAAAATCCTATTTCTTCATTTGGCTTTCGCAATCAGGACAAGATGGGGCATTATAGTCCAGTTAAGCGATGATCTTCTTGTGTGTATCCTTATTGATGATGTCTAGAATCTGGATATTAGAGTCTTAAATATCGAGTGGTTTTGTGATCAAGTGTAATTCTTTCATATGATTCTTTCTAATGAGTTGTTGTGTCTCTTCTCATTATAGATTTTATGGGACTTTTAGGCTCCATAAAATCTATAGAGTTTTATCCACTACAAAAGTTACAGGAATTGGTTTTTGTTAAGGAAGTATATAAATCAGATAAGAGAAAAAGTCAGCACATCATGCTGACTTTTTTCTAGCTTATAAAGTATTGGATAAATGGATCTCATTTGATAAAGTATTAAGATGATTGACCAAATCCATGATTGACAGATGGTTTTGGCAAATAAACTTCTTGGTGATATCTGGAATATAGAAATTAGACACGATGACATCGTAATCTGTCTGATTTAAAATCTCAGGACTTGTTTCTAATTCATCCCAAATATCGAAGGTGAAGCGGTTATTACAGTAATAGGAGAGCATATCAACAAAGGTAAGGGATATAGCATGGTCAAAGTTACTGATAATCAAAACCTTGATAGGTGGTCGATTTTCTAACAACTGAGTAGAGAGGTGTTCAGCATGGGTTAAGATGGTGTACATCAAGTGTTCCAACTGTTCAGGATGGTCATGCTGTCCAATTGCTTGACGGTATTGAGCCAGTTCTTGACGCGCACTTGCCATAAAGTCTGGGAAGTAAACTTCGAATTTTTGAATCGTCAATGCTTTTTGTTCAAATAAGATTGGGGTAGAAAAGATTTCCTGTCTTTCAAATAAAGCAGTGTTGTGCAAATGCCAAATCAGTTCATCGTGGTTGGTAAAAGTAATCTTATATTGTTTTGATAGGCGTTCTAATATTTGACTAAGTAATTGGTAAGAGTATCTTGCTTCACTGTTCTCTTCTAAAGAGTTGAAGAATTCTTGAGGATCTAAGAAAAGATTGTTTTGAATAAAGGATATAAAAATTTGGGCAATGATATCTGGAGTGATTTCCAGCCCCAATTTCTCAGAAAAATGGACAAGTATCTCCTCAAAGTTTGGAATACTTTCCAAAATAGGATAGTATTCATCGTAGAAATGATTTGGTAAGTCGATAAAATGACCATTTTTGATGCGGTAAATACTGATAGCTATCATCAGTTTGTACATTCTATAAATTGAAAATCGCATTGGATAATTCGTAATTTTATAGAAGAAGTCAATAAACTCTGTTAAATCTTCCTCAGGAAGGTCAGGAAAAGGCCAATCAAGGAAATAATAGCGCTCAGAAAAATATTGGGCAAAAAAATAGCGAATATCAATCTCATTCCCACGTATCTCGGATGGAGTAAAAGATAATTCTATTTGAAACTGAGATGATAGAGTTTTTGTAATATTTCGACCTAATCGATAGAGATTAGCATTACTAGAATGAAGATTTTCTATTGTTCGATAAATAGGTAGGCCCTCATTGAAAAATAGATACTCTAGTAATCGAAAAGATTGAGAATGAGCTAGAAAATACTGATAAACATCTTCAAAACTAATATTAACTTCTAAATCTATCATAATTCCATTAATGGAAGATTGGATATCTATAGTTGGAAAGGCAGTACGCAATTCATTTAAATCACTTTTTAAGATTCGCTCAGTACATCCTAACATGTCGGCAAGTTCATGTAATTTCAACCAATCACGATGTTGGATTAGGGTTTCCATTAAACGTAATTGTCGCTGATCTTTCGTAGATAAAAGGTTACGCATGTAGATGATTTCCTCCTCGGTTGATTATATCACATTCTTGTCTAAAAAGTACAATAAAATTAGAATCAGAAAATTGTCGTTAGTAGTCAGAGAATTTAGAATAATATAAGTGACTCTTAGGTGCAAAAACATAATATATCGATTATTTAGAAAATATTGATTTATATATCAGATGGTTGTAGATTAGAAGTTGTAGAATATTATTTAGGAGTTCAAAATGAAACATTCACATAAGAAATCATTTGACTGGTATAGCATGCATCAACGATATTCTATTCGTAAGTATCACTTTGGTGCGGCTAGTGTCTTGCTCGGGACAGCCTTAGTCTTGGGAGCTGCTGCTAATGCGCAAGCAGTACAAGCGGAGGAACAAAATCCAGAAGTAACTAACATTGTTTCTGTTGATAAGGTAGAAGAAGCTACGAAACCAGTAGAAGTCTCTACCCCTAAAAAAGAAACAACTTACACAGCTCCAACTGTTGCTCATCCAGTAGAAACGACTCCAGTTAAAACTGAAGAAGCTACTAAACCAGCAGAAAAAGTTGAAGAAGCAAAAGATAAATCAGCTAATATTGGTCTAGAGTCTCGTTCTAACTCTGACAAAGGAACTGTATTAGAAACGCCTGTAGGGAAGAAAGCTGATGTAGTTGAAGCGAAAGAAGAGTCTAAGCCAGCTGCAACAACGTCTGATCGCTCAGCTGTTGATAGTGCTGTTTTGCCAACTAGCACAACTGCTAAAGTAGAAGCAACTAATGAAATCTTGAAACCAGGTTTGAGTCTTTCTGATGCTCGCCAAAATCCAGCTATCCGTAAGGAAGACTTGGATAAGGGGCACAGTGGCTTTAGAGCAGCTAGCAATCCAGCCAACCCAATTGTATCAGGTTCTGGAAATACAGTTGCATTTTCAGATATCAGCCAAGCTGGTCGTAGTTATAGTTTCCGTGGCTACGGGAACTCACGTGGTGGTAATTCAATTCATTACGATGTAACAACAGTACGTCAAGGGAATAAATTGAATTTCACAATCGACTATTCTGGTCCGGGTGAATTTGTTAATAATAACTTTATCTTGGATAAAGGGGATGGATTTGGAAATCCTTCCAATGCGACAATCACAACTCCAAGATTAAGAGAGCAATCAAAACCTGTTAGTCAGGGTGCCAACTACGTAGCTCACTCAGCATACAGTATGACCTCTGCTACTTCAACGAGTGAGAAACAAACTATCAGATTTAGTTTGCCAATCAATAATCCAAATGGTGACTTGTCTGTTCGTTTGAAACCTGTTACTTTTAACGTAAACCAAGGTGGAGGTAGTGCAGCAACAAGTAATGACCCGTATAGTAACTCTAACTATTACTTCAGAGAAAAACCACTCCTCTTGGATGCAAATCCAAATGGTGGTACTAATAACAAGACCGAAACAGAAGAAATTGACTTCCAAACTGTTTATCTTCCAACTAGTAAGTTACCAGAAGGTCAAACTAAATTGGTTCGTGAAGGTGAAAAAGGACAACGTCAAATTACCTATAAAGTTCATCGATTTGGTAATGAAACAATCTTAGGATTGCCAATTAGTAATAGAGTTACTAAAGAAGCTAAACCACGTATTGTTCAAATTGGTGTGGCTAAAGAGCTAATCGATACAGTAAAACCACGTGTTGATCAAAATAAAGTCGGTGATACAAATAACCTCACTTTCTATCTTGATAACGATGGCAACGGTGTTTATACTGAAGGTGTAGACGAACTTGTTCAAAAAATTGCTATTAAAGATGGAGCTAAAGGTGAAAAAGGGGACCAAGGCGAACGCGGTCTAACTGGAGCCAAAGGTGAAAAAGGAGACCGAGGCGAACGCGGTCTAACTGGAGCTAAAGGTGAAAAAGGAGACCAAGGTGAACGCGGTCTAACTGGAGCTAAAGGTGAAAAAGGAGACCGAGGCGAACGCGGTCTAACTGGAGCTAAAGGTGAAAAAGGAGACCAAGGTGAACGCGGTCTAACTGGAGCTAAAGGTGAAAAAGGAGACCGAGGCGAACGCGGTCTAACTGGAGCGCAAGGTCAGGCAGGTCGTGACGGTGTAACTCCAACCGTAACCGTTAGGGATAATAAAGAAGATGGTACTCACACTATCACTATTAACGACGGTAGAGGTAATGTTACAAGTACTGTTGTAAGAGATGGTTTCGATGGTGCAAGTCCATTAGTTGCGACTCAACGAAATGAAGCTGATAAAACAACAACTGTTATCTTCTATTACGATAAAAATGGAAACAACGAATTAGATGCTTCTGATAAGAAATTAAAAGAAGTTGTCATTGCAGATGGAGCCAAAGGTGAAAAAGGAGACCAAGGCGAACGTGGTCTAACCGGAGCGCAAGGTGAAAAAGGTGAACGTGGAGACCGTGGTGAAACAGGAGCAGCTGGACGTGACGGAAAAACTCCAAAAATCACAACTGCTCGTGGAGCAGACGGCCGTAGTACTGATATTACATTTACTATTCCTGGTGAAGAACCTGTAACCGTTAATGTAAAAGACGGAAAAGATGGACGTACACCAAATATTGATTTAAATGCTTTAGCAGAGGCAGCAGTAAGACTGAATAATCAAAGAAGCGGAAGAGTAAGAAGAGCATTATCAGATACCCCAGCTCCAACTGAAAAACCAAAAGTAATTGGAACTCGTATTACAGCTTACTTCGATAACAATGGAAATGGTAAATATGATCCAGGAGTTGACGAGCCAATTAGTTCAGCTGATATTTTAAATGGTACAGACGGTGCCAATGGTGCAGCAGGTGCAGACGGAGCAGATGGACGTAATGGTGCTGAATTATTAAGTGGACCTAAAGCACCAACAGCAGATGATGGTAAAGATGGCGACACTTATATCGATGCAACTACAGGTGATGTTTATAAGAAAGAAAACGGAACTTGGGATAAGATTGGTAACATTCGTGGACCTCAAGGTCTAAAAGGTGAAGACGGAGTTGCAGGACCACAAGGACCACAAGGCCCTAAAGGGGACAAAGGTGCTCAAGGTCTTCAAGGTGAGCGTGGACAAGACGGAGCCCAAGGTTTACCAGGTCGTGATGGACGTGATGGCGCTCAAGGTCGCGACGGAAAAGACGTATTGAACGGCAAAGTTGATCCAACAACAGAAGGTAAAGACGGCGATAAATACGTTAACACAGAAACAGGTGACGTTTTCGTTAAGAATAACGGCACATGGGAAAAAGAAGGTAACATCAAGGGACCTAAAGGGGACAAAGGTGCTCAAGGTCTTCAAGGTGAACGTGGTCAAGACGGAGCCCAAGGTTTACCAGGCCGCGACGGACGAGATGGC
>OKQJ01000069.1_pt1 | contig 61613 bp, 81 predicted proteins | sample 1614171 | NCBI WGS metagenome assembly OKQJ01 (sample SAMN04436911, study PRJEB24849) | human gut metagenome | biome: human gut; feature: NICU; material: stool | host: Homo sapiens | place: USA: Saint Louis, MO | collected 2012-05-30 | reverse complement strand
GGCCATGTTTTTTGCTCCAAAAAAGGCGTTCGCGCAAACGAGGGTTTGAGCGAAAAGAGTTAATTAGGGGTTGTTATGGGGTATTACGCGACGTCGCCGGGGTATGTGGCGTCGTCGTACTGGTAGAAAATTTCTTTATATTCAGGTGCAGTAATCTGACAGTTGCTGTCACCTGATGGGGCAACCTCCTGGACTATCCCATGCCGCACACCCTTTTCACTGTCGCAGAACAATAACTTCGGCAGATCAATATCTGGGTCGTCCATAATCCAGTCGTCGGGATGCAGGTCGTCGTTGTACGGCACCGTGAGCGTGAAATCATCCACCCGCTGCGGCGTAAGCATTCGCGATGATGGACGACCGTTCTGAAACTGTATCCAGCAGCGGGGATTCGCGTAGCTCCAGTCCAGAGGCTCGGTAACGTGCAGCGTAATTTCCTGAAAGTCATATATCATTGCGTCAATCAGGCAACTTTGGGTTTTCCCGGTTGGAATGTCGTCGGACAAAATGATGTGATCACCAAAATCATGGCACCATCCCAGCATTGCAGTTGTAGCCGTATACGTCCGCCGTTGATGGAGATATTTCATTAACCGGCGCATCCCGATACGCCAGGCACGATCCGCTGTCATGACGACATCGATGGTGTAAGCCTCCGTTTTCCGGGGGAACGGATTTTCAGGCGTCCGGCACTGTACGGTCTCCTCCGCCCAGGTAACGGGATTGATGTATTTCACATCCACGCCATCAAAATCGTCCTCTGAAGGCACCCTGAATGATGTCTGCATTTCCTCGACAGTATCCTGGGGGGTGATGATTCCGGTCCAGCTTTTGATCCCTTCACGCCCGACGGAAAGTAAGCCGTCAGACAGCAGAAAATACCCCATGCCTGCTTCAGCTATCTTGTCGAAAATATCCTTTGCGGACGTGCTGTCACTGCTTGCCTGATGGTCAAAATACTCGCCTCGTGGCGTCCAGTAGTTAGCCTCAAGCATGTTAATTGTGGAAATGTCGATCTGGTCGTCGCTATACCCCAGACTGCGGGCCAGATGCAGGAATGCCCCGCTGATTGTCCTGTCACCACCGCCATCATAGTTTCGCGTGGCGACTACACTCACACGCTTGTCTGACTGCGCCGCCAGCTGGCCGCCGGTTTCAACCGTGATCCCTATTGTTGATATCCCTGCGTAGGAGGTCGGACGGGAAAGCAAACGACCTCTGAGAGCCTGCCAGAACATGCTGTCTCTCGCGTTGTTGCTCCCCTGCTCGTTGCGGCGGCGGCATCGAACCTCCACCAGCCCGGGAGAAGACAGATCAAAACGCTCTGTAAAACCGAGGCCATTAACGTTTTTAAGCGCGTATACCCCCTGCTTACTCGTCCACCCCGATCCGGAACCATATACGCGGTACTGAATTTCATACTCAACATGGCGAACCCGCTTATTCCCGTTGTTCTGGAATCCGCAAATTCCGTTTGGGAAAGCAAAGTTGACCTCGAAGGCGTCCACAACTTCATTTTGCGGGGAGGCCAGAAAGGGGCCGAGCCATGTTTCATTATCGTTAATACCAGACGCGGCAAAATCCACGACGGTACGGGTCAGAAAACCTGACCAGGTGTTGTCAACGGCACCGTTAACCACTCTCTGTACGGTCGCAGACGCTCCGTCAGTCGATGCTATCTGGTATTCGTTGCCTCGGTGAGCCAGGGAAATCCGCTGCGTGCCGTCCGGCAATCCGGAAAAGGCAGTGCCAGAATCGTATGACAGCGTCACGCTGGCTGTGACCGCCGGGCTTCCGCCACTGGATGCTGTACCGGCAGTAAACACAGGGCTGTCGCCAAAAACTGACGCGGGCAGGAATGATGACGTAATGGAACCGCCACGCCACGGGCTGGAGATTTCCACGATACGAATCACGCCGCCGTCATCCTGAGCAATCAACCCCGATCCGGTGAGCCCGCTGTTAACCGCCGCCAGCAAACCGGACATTGTGCCGTAGTCAGCAACCAGGGACAGGGTATAGGTGACGCCCTGCCAGGTCAGAGCAAACGTCTGGCTGGTTGTCGTAAAATCATACGTGGATGGCGACGCACTTGCGCGCAATGCTGCAGTCGATCCACCCGTTCCCGGAACGGCGTCCTGGTGAGGGGTATACGTGGCAATCTGCAGATCATAATCGGTGCCGCTAAATGTCAGCGTTACAGGCATACCATTATATGGCGCCACTTCTGCCACGGCGTCACCTGTCAGAACGTTAAAACCATCCTCAATCGATACCTGATAATTCACCGGCGCTTTCAGAGTGACAATTGCACCCTCAATCCAGCCAGGAGGCAGCTTGTTCTCATCTTCATCATCATCGTTGTCATCATCGACATCGAGACCTGAAAACGAAACAGATGCACCGCTGACGGTCATGGCATCAGCAACGATATCACTGGCTTCAGGAGCAGTCTGAGCCATATCCAGACCTGACCCGCTTGATGTCCCGCCAACTTCTGTACTGTTGAACCAGACCTCGCTGCGACGGTCCCCCGCCACGTTATCGCCAGGGCCATAGCTGGTATATGAAAAGCCATCGCCTAACGGCAGAGCAGGAGTTTCACCTACCCGAAAATCACCGCCTGTGTATGAGAAACGACCGTATCCGAGGCACACAAACATTTCGACCGTCATCCGGGTGGGATCATTGGGGTCAAAGCGAGTGACCGGCTGCACCAGGTAATCCGGATAAATTCTGTTTCTTCCAAATACTTCACGCACAGGATCGCCAAGCTTGGCTGTATTCGCTTTTGCCGGGTTCAGGTCCAGTGATGCTGAATTGCCTGACAAAAACCCGCCCAGCTCTGGTTTCGGGGCGAAAAACAGCGCATAGGCCGTAGAGGCAATAGATACGGCAACCGATACCCACACGGCGATTTCCAGGCCGGTTCCATACGGGATCGGGTAAATCCGCACATCGCTGTCTGGCCGCAGCAAACATAGTGGCCATTCCGCAGGTAGAACAGCCCGGCCGTCCAGTTCGACAGCAACAGGATGCTTTCTGTCCTGCGAGTAGCTCGGGACATTCCTGGTCATCCACTCATTCAGGGTCATCGCGCCATGTTCGTGCGTCTCCAGGGGTTCACCCGGCAGACGGGACGGATAAAACTTTATCGTCATTGCCAGAACTCCACGCGGTTAAACCGTCGTATGAATCGCGCCAGTGGCAGAAACGTAACCCCCGAGCCTGGATTACATTCCGCGACCTGCAGCTGGTTATCGAGCATGACAACGATCCCGACATGGGTAACCGTTGAGCCGGAATAGCAGGCCACGCCAGCCCCTTCGCAGGGCTCGCAGCGTTGCAGGGAAAGCATCAACCTTCTCGCCTCCCGGTCGAGGCCTCCCCCGTCTTTGGTCACTCCGGCGAAATCGGGCCAGAGGGGTAATTTCAGATCGCGCCGGATTTCATTCACAATGCCAAAACAGTCGAGTTGCGGGTATACGCGACCGCCTTTCAGCCAGCTGACTGAACGGTATTTATCAGCGTTAAACATGTTTGCCTCAGATTAGTAACGCAAGCCAGGATGCTCTGCGAGGTTGTAACGTTTACGGGGCCAGGCTGTTTTGAGGATATTCATATAGCCCGCCGTGACCTGCACTGCTGTCGGGGTCCATGAACCGGATTTGATATCGAGCGTATACGGTGATGATGCCGGGGAAGACAGATCGGAAGAAATATACCGCCGGAATGTCAGCGTGGCTGATTTCATTTCATCCAGGATTTTATCGATCGCCTCAGAAACCCTTCCGTCAATATTGCTGATAGCAAACTTTAAATCCTGTGTCCCGTCGGCGTTCCTGGCTGGTAAGGCGATATCTATCGCGCTGGCTTCAAACGTCGCCGGCTGACCATTTTCCAGCATCACGGAAACGTCATCCCAGCCGCTGGTTAGCCAGTAGTTATCATCGCCAGCCGATATCTGCAGCGTGTCGTGGATAACCTCCGAACCGCTGCTTGCATATAGCCGCTCAATAATTGTCATGCTTCGGCCACTCCTTGTTTAGCGCAATATCCAGTAACGACTGACCAGCCAGCCATTCCGGGTAATTCCCCCATCCAACCGGCGGTAACGGTCGTTCCCATAATTCCAGCGTTGCGCTGTACTGCCAGTATTTTGGCGCGACCAGCGTCGGCCCTTCGTAAATATCCACGAACCTGGCTTTATAGGGCTTTACCCCGATGGGAGTCTGGAGTTTCAGATAGAACCATGACTGACCATCTTTAAGCGCATCCCTGAAAAAAGCCTCAAATACCTGCGCCAGCGCATCAGTCTTAAAAATCCATTTAACTGATGCCTGGGTCGGTGTTGAAGTGTATCGCCTTCGCTGCTGAGCGCGACCGGACGTCATTTCCGTTCGCAGTATCGGTGATATGGGCTTAAAACCGTACCCGTCCATCAGCGGCATAGGCAGGTACTCATCCGGATAGATAATATCCGCCATTAACTTTCCCTCCGGGCTGGTTTATCGTGGTTTTTTTGGCTGTAGGTTGGAGTAAATAGCCCGGCCGAATTTCTTCTGTGGATTATTTACCTCAGCGGTTAAGGTGTTAACTATCCGCTGTTCAAGAGCATTATTTCTTCGCTCAACAGCCTGCATCGTTATGTCATCCGGTTTGCCGGTGAACGTGCTTCGCGCGTCCACGCTGACAGCTATCCGTGGCTGCGCCTGAATCTGGCTTGCAGCGTTCTGTACCGCCGGGGACTCACGTCCAACCGCACGAACCCCCAGCGAACCGTCAGCGCCACGGGTCAGCGGCATAATTGCTTCCGGGCCCGCTTCACCGAACACGCCCGCGCCTTTCGCAAAGGCAAAATACTGCGGAGTGCTGTATACGCCATTGCTGTAAGCCGATAACGAGGGTGAGTTGTATACACCACCCAGAGCATTAAACGAAAAATTAGCGCCAGCGCTCTGAATGGCCGTCCCGGTGCTACCACCTCCCCCACCTCCGCCAAGAAGACTTCCGAACATTCCACCAGCCCCACCGCCGAACGACGCCATAATCGCTTTGGTGATTAATGCCTGTGTTGCCATCTGGATCAGCGTCTTAATCACCGTTTCACCCAGAGAGCTGAAGATATTCGACATCCCCTCTTTGAACGAAGTCGCACCAGTCAGGACACTGGTCAGGTTGTTGGAGATAGAATTAGTGGTGGCATCCAGAATTTCGCTGGTTGCGGTGGCAGCCATTGAACTGAGGTCAGCAGCCTGATCGGCGTAGTTCATCAGTGAATCGCTGATCCCCGCCCGCCAGTCTGACTGCTGTTCATCGGTTTTCTTGTAGTAGTCCTCCTGAATCTGGAGCCGTTCAGCAAGCGCCGCCTGCAGCGCTTCCGTTTGCTGTTTATACAGGTCCTCAGAAATTTGCTTCTTGTTAAAGTCCCGCTGAAGCTCATCCTGTTGCTTACGGAAGTCAGTACGAATATCCGCCATTTCCTTCATGCGGTCGCGAGCCTTATCCCCCATCCCGGCACCAAGAAAATCAATATTCCCCCTGTCGCGTGCAGCTGCGTTACTGTCAGCCAGCCCCTCACGGAACGTTTTTAACTGTTCAGCAATGTTTTTCTGATCGATAAGCGCAGCATTGTGCAGAAGGGTTTCTTTTTTAGCTTGATCGAGTGAGGATAACTCCCCCTGAACTATCTGATATTTTATTTTTGCCAGTTCATTGCTTTGTCCGGCGAGTGCAATCTGTTCTTCTTGTTGTTTAACAATGCGGGTATATGTATCTTCCGTTTTTTCTTCCTGGCTTTTACCTCGGCTTTTCTTATTGGAGTCACGTAATTCCTGAAGCTTCCTCTCACTATCAACAGCATAATTTATATATTTCTCGTATTGCCCTGCCGGAAGATTTAACTCTGAAGCTTCAAATTGGGCCTGTCGCCTTGCTCGCTCAACTCCGCTCAAACCAGCAAGTTCTGCCTGCTGCTTTGCTCTATCCATTGCGGATTGTTGCTTAGAATCAAGTCCGGGCAGGACAGGGCCTTGATAAGCCTGGGTTGCTAAGACAGCTTGCCGAGTAACTTTATTAAGCCTGTCGTACATATCTGCCAGAGAACTAACAGCGCCTGTCATTTCAACTGTTTTACTAATTGCTGCATTTGTAATATCAGTAATTAAATCTTGCGTCTGCTGGCGTTTTTTGAGCATTAATTCAAGTTTGCCTTCCTCAACGGCTAATTCAGAAGCAAAAATTCCTGCTTTTTCAGTTGCATCGTTATATAGCCAGGTTCCTTCAGTAGCTGCCTTAGCGGCCTGTCTGGCGTTATAAAGTTGATTAGAAAGCTCCGCTACCTTCTGTTTCTGTTTATCAATATTATAATCTTGAGCATCAATGGAGAGATTTGCTTGCCCCAAATTAGCTGATATTTGTGTCTGAGACATAGATTTAAGACTGTCTCTTACTTGATCCAAAGTATCAGCATATTGCACAGCCGATGCGCGAGCTTGCTCTTGACGTTGGTAAATCGTATACCATGCTCCAGCACCTAACATCAAAACACCGGGGATACCGCCGACTAAAGAAAGTAGTCCGGCCGCCCCGTTTTTTACTAATCCTAAAGCAGAGGTGGTTTTATTAAGCGCCTCTTGAGAAGCCCTAACGGTTATATTTGATTGTACTAAAGCAGCATTAGCCGTAATCATCGCACGGCGCTTTGAAATTGCATTCTGAGTTGCTGTAGCTTCAGCATTAGTATTTTTGGCTAATTCTAATTCACTTTGTGCTAATTGATAAGCCCTTTCAGCTGCAATAGCATCAGCAACCGCTTTTCTCTGAGATTGAGTAGCCGATTGTGACCGCGCAGCAGCCAAAGCTATTTCATTCTTCCTAGCATCAAGAATATTCCCTGTTTGAGTACCAATATTTCCTACCATCCCCCCAAAATACTTAGCCCCACCAATTGCCGCCAATGCTCCAGCTGCTGTTGCAACCGTGTCAATGTTATTCGCCACAGAATTGAGAACGCCCACAAGAGTGGTTGTAGCTCCGGTAGCTTCATTAGCTCCGCCAACCCAAGCCAAGAATGCATTCTCGATTTTAGTCGTAGCAGCCGAAACTGTTTGAGGCATTGCTTCATATTCTTTCCTGAGCGTACCTAATTGACTAACTAACGCAGGAACAACCTTATCTGAAGTTAAAAGCCCTTGATCAGCCATCGCCTTTAGGTCTTTTCTTGCCACTCCCATTCCGGAAGCCAAGGCACGGATGACTCGATCTCCATTTTCGTTTACAGAATTGAATTCCTCACCACGAAGAACTCCTTGAGCTAGCGCTTGGCTAAATTGAGTAATCACTGAACTTGCTTCGGATGAGCTTGCTCCAGATAGCTTTAATCCAGTTGATATTGCTTCTGTAACTTTCAGTACTTCCTGCGAAGTATACCCATATTCTCTCATAGATGCAGCTGAGCGCGAAAATAAAGCTGCGTTATCAGAGAAAGCTGTACCTGTCCTCTGACTAATTTCCATTAAAGCATTTTGAGACGTTTTGAAGTCATCAGTAGATTGCGAGGCTTGTTTCAGCCTTGCATTAACAGAACTCCATTCATCGGCGAGGTTTATCAGATGCCCGGTAGCAAATGCGCCCGCAAAAGCCCCAGCCATTCCAATGGCAGATGATTTTGCTGAGTTCATTTGATTTGTTAACTCAGAAATAGCTCTTTTTGTTTCTCTTGAGGCCGCTGCTGCTTGGCGACCACCTGATTGCATTACCTTATAATAATCATTGCCCATTCTAGAGGCGCGAGATATTTCAGTCTGAAACGATTGAGAATTAGCAGATATTTTTATAATTAACTCACGGAGAGTAGCCATACATCACCTAATAAAACACCCCGCGTTTGCGGGGCTTTAGTTTAAGTGTTTTTATTTTGATGGGCTATTTGTATTAACAAATCAATTTGTGCATCTTGCTTTTTATTTATTTCCTGCAAGGCTGCTACCTGATCATTAGCTCTTACACTAAAACGAATCAAATAAAAAACAATAATAATATTAATTAGCCAACCAAAAACACCAAAGACTACGAATAACGGTTCCATAACGCCTCCCCATGTATTTGGCGATATCCTAAACCGTCACGCATGTATTGTCACTGAGAAGCCGCAAGCAAAGCGGCTTCTAAGCCTGCAAAAGGATCGCTGCTCTTGACCGCCTTGTGTTCTTGCTTCTCACTTTCCGCACCACACCATTCATGAAGCACCGTTCCATCATTAGATCTAACAACAGCAATATCCGTTTCATGAAGAAAAATGATCCCTTCGGTGCCTTTGTTATGAACCGGACGCCATGAAACCACGGGGTGGCCTTTGATCTCCCCCTCTTGATATAGCGTTTTAGCTCCAAATGAAACAGAGCAAATTTCAATAATGGACTGCGTAAGACCCCCGCGCATTGTTCTGCCTGAGTTCAGGGTGATATGTAAGAACATTGTCATCTCCAGATGAAAGCCCACACGGGTGGGCTATTTACCTTTCTTTTCTGCTCGTTTTCTTCGGCGCTCTTCACGCTGCTCCTCACGTTGAATATCGTCGAACACCTTCATTATCGCTTTCATCATCATGAAATTGACGAAGTGGTGATTAACGCAGCCGTGAATGCGTAACTGCTCGGTGAATTCCTCCGCAGACCGCAGCACCTCCATCATGTTCTTCTCGCCTTTCATGAACTCCGAGAAGTCGCGCCCCGCTCTGGAGGCGCACTCAACGATTCGGTTATTCATGGTTATGCCGCCGCATACAGCAGCTTCATCTGCCCTTTGACAGGAAAGGCAGCCATGCAACGGGCCTCAAAGTCCTTCTGGTCAATGCTGCAACTGGCAATGTTTGTGACGGCGATCAGTTGCTGCTCGACCTTCTCCAGCGCATCCGGCTTAAGATGCTGATGAATCTTCTCCTTGCTGTTGCCGGCTGCCTGTTTAGCTGCCTGATAGACATAATCAGGAAGTGCAACACCGTAGACCCAGCGAGCGGTGATCTGACCGAACAACGCCGGACATCCGCCGACATGACCAAAATAAGGAATGCCGGACATTTTCGACAGTGCCTGGTAGAACGGGTCTTTAAACCTTTTTTCCCATGAACTGGGTTGCTGGCAGACCATGAGGCCGACAATCTGATCTTCAGTGAGCTGAAAATTATTACTCAGCAGCAAATTTTTAATGTGGCGGTCGCAGGCGCGGGCGAATTTGACTGACAACCAACGGGCGAACTCAACCGCCAACTCTGGGTGCATCCATGTGCCGCCATAACGGCCTTTCTCAATTCTAATTAAAAGGGTAGAAATCTGCCCTTTAGAATTGAATGGTTCAATATCAAGCTCTTGCGCCAACTCGACAACGTAATCCCTTGTTGACTCCAGAATTGTCCAGTTCTTCACTCTCTTCCCGTGATGCTTTGCAGCAACTGTGGCATTAAACCAGCAATCAGAAGCAAAAGGGAATGAATGGTCATCATAATTCATGGGGACAATGTTAGACATATCGGTATTACCTTTTAGTGATGAACCTTGTCTCACAGGAATCCGGCCCACAGAAAGGCACCGACAGCCAGCCGGTATCCTCAAGGCTCATCCTGAAAGGTTCTGTGTGAAGTGCGCGTGAGATGCGCGGTGAAATTTGGGTATAAAAAAGCCCCGCGTTGAAGCGAGGCTGGAGACGATTCAATTTTATTCCGATGCTGCGAGCAAAGCGGCCTCTAATCCGGCAAATGGATCGCCACTATCGATTACCTCATCCTCTTCTGTGCTCCACTTGAGTTGAGCATCTTCGATGGTGACTTTACCGCCCTGCGCCCCGTACATCGCTGAAACCAGCTGAGCATTGAGAATATCGCCACGGATATCACCGATCGGGCTGATACGGTCGAATTCAGCCCACATTCTGAATTCGCCAACCGTCATGGTTTGTCGCAGTTCGCCCAGCGTGCGGCCCATCCGGAGCGCCAGCGCCATCAGGAACTGCATGCCAGGCATTTTTACTTTGCTTTGGCATCATCCGCATCACGAATGAGATCAAGCGCCTGTTTCAGCAACCGGGAATGGACAGGGCCATAAATTGCTTCAACCTGTTCGGTATCATCGACGGTGAAAACGTACTGCAGGTCGGTATCCAGCAGAATATCAATGAAGAGTGTGACATCTGCCCGCATCGTGCGGAACGCGCGTTCTGAAGGGGTCAGTTCTGGCACCTCTGGCGCTTCCTGCCCTTCCGGTAGTTTTGGTTGTTCCGGGCTGGCAATCCCCTGCCAGCGAATCCAGGCCTCAGCCGATGGTTCACGAATGATAACTTTGGCGTTTTCCCATTCCGGAACGGTGACTTCTTTTTTACGAAAACCCGCCATCGGGGCCAGCGCCAGCGCTTTAAGATTCTGTTTTGACATTAAGTTTATCGCCGGTTTCCCGGCGCTCCATTAACTGATGGTGACGGTGCAGTCAGATGAGGTGATAACGTTCGCCGGAGTGGCAGAATCAGTGACTACACAGGAGTAAACACCGGCATCACCAGAAACTGCACTGGCCTTATTAAACGTTGCGCTGGTCTGCCCGCTGACGGTTGACGAACCTTTTTTCCAGACGTAGGTATAAGGTGCAGTGCCACCCTGGATGACCACACCCATTGTCAGGGCGCTTCCGGCCGCTACCGTCTGCGATGCAGGAAGGTCTGTGGCAAAAGACAGAGCCGCAGCAGCATCAATATTGCCTGGCTTGCCTTTCAGGCGCAGGGAGAACGTTGCGGCCACTACGCCATTGGTTTGAGAATCCCAGGTGTGCTGACGTACCTCAGCGCGCCACATAAACCCATTACCAGACGGGAAAATGACCTTAAATCCATAAATGCCGTCGTTATCGTACGCTTTACGAAGCGCATCCTGCGCCGGGTTGCGGTAGAAGTTACCTGAGAGGGACACCTCTGATGGTGCCGGGAGCCCGTTGATATTTTCCGTTTCATCAGAGCAAAGCGTAGTGACGTCAATATCGTTTTTCTGACCAGCGGTAAAGCTGGCCTGTTTGATAGTGCAACTCAGGTTTAACCAGGTTGCCGTATCCAGCTCTGCCGCAGTGACCGGCACAGAGGTAATCATTACTACCGTTTTTTGGGCACGTTCAAATAGTGCTGACATTGCAGCCTCCATAAATGAAAAAACCGCCAGCGGCGGTCGGATTGAATTGGTTTTTGTCAGGCAATAACCGTTATTTCGAGAGTTGCCCGATGCAGGTGAGTTGTGGTGTCGTAGCCGGGGATTTTTGTCACCTCGGTAGGAGAAAGCACTTCAAGCCGGGCAAGGGCCTCAAGCCGCAACGCCCTGGCCTCATCGTTAGTTTCGGCCCACACATCTACCTGAACGTGCAGCGTCGATTCGGCCTGCCCGCAGAACACATCCCCGGATATGTCAGTCGGTATGGAGAAAATGATGTAAGGAGCGGCCACAGCGGGTAAATCGTCGCTGCCAGGCGGCACCACATACGGATAAACCCGCCCGTCTGCCAGCGGCGACAGCAGGGTATAGATATCATCCTCTGTCATTTCGCCAGCACCTCATCGATCGCCTTGTTCATTCTCTCCATCGCTACCTTTGCAGCCTCTTCCTGTCGGGTATCAAAAGCGGGGCGAACAAAAGGATGTGCCTGGGCCGTAGATGTTCCCAGCTCCACGAAGCGCCAGTAGAAAGCATTCCGCTTGTTGCTGGCCTTCATGGTGTTGTCGCTGTTCCCCGTTCGCGGATTAACGCCACGAATATGCACCCCCGACGCGATTTCCCCACGGCGACGGCTTTTCTGGGTGACGACAACAACGTTTTTCTTCAGTTTTCCGCTTTGCTCAGGAGCCCGATCAATCACTTCCTGCCGGAGGACTTCAGCCCCGGCCCGAGTAGAGTCCCGGAGGACTTTGTTGTTTTCGGCTTTGCTGAGGATTTGCAGGTCTCGGGCGATATCCTCTAAGCCGGAAAAATCCAGATTCACATCAATCATTTTTCGGTCCCCTGTTTGCAGAGAATTTCCAGCCGGGTACCTTTGCTATCTGGCACCGGAGGCCCGGTGACATTCAATGTCACTCCTTTGTAGGGGCCGTTCAGGACAAGAAGCCGCGATGATGCCGAAATATCTTTGCGATATCGAACCCAGACACGAACTGTCGCATCTGCCCTTTCTGCTCCTGCTGTCAGGTTCTCTCGTCCACTGATTCCCTTTACCTCTGCCCAGATAGTGGCGCCGTCAGACCACTCTTCTGTTGGCTGACCACTCGGTGTTCGCGTAGCAATAAAATTTCGGATGGTGATCCGATGCCGCATTGGTCCAATTTTCATCATCCCCTCCGGCTAAACACCCATTTGAATTCGCCAGGGATTCAGCAACCAGCGTGCGGGTCTTGGGATATCAGGACTCAGATCATCCCCGCGGTTTTCATACAACCAGCCCACTATAAGAAGAACCGCGCTCTGAATGGAGGGCGTGATGATAAGCGGACGATCGCCGGCACTTTCATTCTCAACAGCACTATCCAGAGCAGCCTGGTCAGCAAAAAAGCGACGGTTAAGAAACTGCATAGCAGCATCCTCCGCAGCGGCAAGATACCCCTCCACCATCGTTTTATCGATTTCATCATCCAGCCTGAGATGTTCCATGGCTGTTTCAGTGTTGATTACCGTCATAACCATTACCCTTTGGTTTCGGGGGCGCGGTTCATTTTGTTATCAGGGACTTCACCAACTATCGTCACCAGCCCGTTACCTTTGAGCTCGGCAGCACGTAAGCGAGAGACATGAAAAGGATCATCGGCGGGCGTCCTGAAAATATCCCCATCCATAAAACGCCGGACAGGCTGAACCTGAATAGTCCCGGCCTCAGTGGGTTCTGGCGCCGCATTTTTACCGTCGGATACGGACGGTTCATCCACATTTTTTCTGGCCATCACAATCTCCTCAGAAAGAGAGGGCCGCTAAGCGGCCCTAAATTGTCAGCCGCCAGAAGCGGTTACATTACCGGTGACAAATGCTTCCGGACGATAAACTGCTAACGCCAGACGCTCTTCCGCACGAATGGTGACCATGTTTTTAATAAAGTCATCTTCGTTCTCAGTGGAGAGCAGCACTTCGATATCCATGCGATCGAAGATTTGCGCAGCCATGTTGAAGGCTCCAGTCAGGAAGTTGTTCTGCGCCATAGCCTGAGTTTCCACAACAGGAAGACCCCAGATCCGTGGAACACCACCATTGACCGGCTGCGCAATGATGTAGCGGCCTTCGTTATCTTTGGTTAACTCGATGCCGGCCCAGTCAATAGGGTTCAGTACAAAACCAGACGCCGGATATTCTGCAAGAACGGCCTGCAGAACAGCCAGGCGAAGACGGTCGATCGGCGTGGCGTTGGACAGGGTAAGCGCTGGAGCAAATTCTGTTGCCTGCGGCAGAATACCGAGGATATTCGCGCCGGTGCCATCGCCGCTCAGCAACTGCTGCTCCTCTTTAAAGCGAAGACCATACTGAGCACGGCCATCAATATAACTGGCCAGACCGGGCGCATCGTCCAGGATCTGACGGGACGCTTTAAAATAATGCGCAATGGTACGAACCGGTGCACTTTTCAACTCAAACTTAATGTCTGATTTTGGCTTCAGAGCACCTTCCGCCACAGCTGCAGCATTATTGGTAAACCCCGTTTCCTGAACGAATTCAATACCGTTAGATGCGGTATTACCGGGGATAAGCAGATTACGGATGGTCAGAGTGCGTTCCGGCGGGGCGATAATGCCCTGAACACGATCGGAGACCACCAGACTGTTGGTTGCGCTCACGCCAGTGCCCGTAGTCGCCGGCACGTTCATAATATCTTTCTGTTCCAGCTTGACGCGGATGCTCTTACGGGCCGAACTGTCCATGCCTTTGAACTCTTCACTTTCGACCACCAGCTCACCGAGCGATTTTCGCTGTGCAGGTGCATCGTTCGGGCGGCGTGCACCTTTTTGCTCCAGCTCAGTGAGACGTTCTTTCAGCTCGTTCATCTGATTAATGCTTTCGTCCGTTCTTTGTTTCAGTTCCAGCGAAACGGTTTCTCCTGCCTCCATTTTTCTCTTCACGTCTTCGCCGAAGTTTTTGACCTGATCAATCACCATGGTGAGCTGGGAGGCGATTTCGCCAATACTTTGTGGCTGATCGTCAGCCGATTTTTTCTGGTACATATAAATCCCTTAGAGAATTTTTGGGAGAGAAAACTGGCTCAGTTGCTGGCGCATCGCCGCAATAGCCGCTTTGGTTTCGCCGTCTTCGCCCCCGGACTCACTCCGGTCAAGCAGATAGGACAGTCCGCGGGAGGCGACCGCGGCGGACTGACTTTTCGAGAAACCTGCCTCTCGCAGGAACTTCTCAAATTCAGGTAAGGAAGGAAGATCACCGTGTGACAGCTTCGACTTAATGACGTCAATACGCGCATCATCATTGGCCGGCACGGTAACAATGGAGATTTCAACCAGGTCGAGCTTCGTTAAGGTGCGGATCCGGGTTTTCTCATCGTAATTTGACTCACGGACGTAATAGCCAATGGAAAGGCCGGTAATGGCACGGGTTTTCATGCCCCGCCAGGCGGTTTTCGCGTAGGCCGCGTCTTCAAGCCACAAGGCCCCTTCACCAAAAAGCCCATGTTTATCTTCTTTCAGGGTCGAGATGTCCCAGTTCCCGATGGGTTCGCCGGTGCGATGCTGCCAGAGAACCGGGAACGTTCTCCCCTTCGCCCGTGTTTCCTCGATGCTTTCGAGGAAAGCACCCGGCGCCACGACTTCGTTGTAGCTATCCACCACATCGAAGACAGAACCGTACCCAGAAAAAAGGCCGTCATCGTTGACGGCCTTAATGTCGAAGTCGAATGCCTTTACTTTCATGGCTGCGTTTTTCCGGTACATTCCGGCGTCTCCTCTGATTTAATGCCAAGCCATTCCCGCAATGCGTTTTTGGCTGATTCACTGTCGCCGGACTTACCAAGCTGATCAATCGGCAGCAGGTTGGATTGAACGGTTAGTTGGTCAGCGCCAGGTTTTGGCTGAAGGTTTTCTTTTTGCCGTGCTTCATTGCGGGTCATCAGACCGTTCTGAGTCATCGTTGAGTAAAAAGCGGCACGGGCGGCGCTGTCGGCACGTAAGAGACCTTCGATGGAAAACTCCGCGAAGTACTTATTTCTTTCTCCCGGCGCCAGGAGACTTTTACGAATCGCCTGCTCAATACGGGTCAGCCATGGACGAAGTGAAAACGTTAAAAAGCCAATCAGCATCTGTTCGACGCCACTTCCCCACATCGTCTGCCCCTGGGCGCTATGTCCAATCAACCCCGGCCATACTCTGAACCACCGACAAATCTCTTCAATATTGAATGCCCTGGACTGCAGCATCTGGGCGTCTTCCGGGTTGAGGTCAACTGGCTGAAACTTCATTCCCGCTTCAAGAACCATCATTTTCCCGGTATTCATGGATCCAGAAAATTGTTCAACCATGCTTTCACGTACTTCATTGCGCTGCTCTTTTTTCAGGATCTGATCCATTGAGAGAACGCCGCTGGGCCGCATACCGTTTTTAAAAACTTTGGCGCTGGCTTCATCTGTTGCCATTGCCAGACCAAGTGTCTGTCGGGCATAACTGACAGGTGACAGGCCCATGACACCATTGGTGCTGAACGCACGGATGTGCATGATGTCCCGTTCATCAATGTTTCGGGATGTACCTGAAGGCCAGTCACGGTAGGTATAAATTGGATCTCCGCTCTTGCTTAAATCAACCTTCATCCTTTCTGGCCTGAGAGGTACAAGCGAGGTAATGCGCTTTCCCGTACGATCGATTTCTGCGTAAGCATTCCCCCATAAAAGCAGGCTGGCCATGATCATTTCCCAGAACTCCACAGCGGTCATGTCAGCATTTGGTTGATTATGGAGGAGCTCATAAAGCGGGTGATCATTTGCACTCTGGCGACCATCAGCCGTTTTTTCGTAAAAACCAACAGGCAACGTCGCGATGGTTTCGGATAACAGCCTGACGCATGACCACACTGCCGATAACTGCAGGGCTTTATCAACCGTAACGGATTTGCCTGCTGCGGACTGCCCACCTGCATAAGCAGCCCAGAATTCACCTTCGGTAAGGGAGATGGGTACGCCGAGCCACCGGCGAACGGCGCTTTTTATCCGGCCTGGCTTCTTCTCTTTATTCATGGTGACTCACACAATGATGGGATTACTGAAAAAATCGTCGATATCGCCAGAATCATCCTCATAGCCTTCGGAGGCACCGATTGCCATAGCGCCCGCTACAATGCCGTCGATACGCCCGGTACTTTTTTTCTTGGCAAAAATTCGGTTTTCTTTCTGATCAGCCTCCGTCACTGCTGAAGCCGCATTCCAGCGAAGACAAGGGTTCGTCCTGATGATAATGACGCTGTCATCAAGCAACTCTTCAAACAATTCGATGGAGTGAGGCATCCACAGCCCGGAATCTTTCGCTTTGTAATACCCTTGCCCATGAGGGATTAAGGGAACAGAAACAGATGCTTCCTCAAGCTCCGGCTCAAGATATTTAATGCGATACTGGTCGAAGGCGATGGCCTTGATATCAAACTTTTGAGTCAGATCTGCAATGCGCTGGGCAACAAAGCCGTATTTCACTGCTTTGCCAGGTGTGGTGTGTATGTGACCATCGCGCTCCCAGGCGTCATAAGGTACCCGGTCCGTTTTGGCCCGTTCCAGTAACGTATCTTTCGGGGTCCAGAACTCCACCAGCAACTTACGTTGTTTTGGAAAAAACAACGCCAGTGCCGTCAAATCACGCGATCCGGACAGGTCTAAACCGCCATAGCATTCCTCACCTTCCAGTTCATCTGGATCAAAGCTCTCCTCACAACCCATCCAGACATCACTGCTCATCCACGGATTAGCCGCGTCAACCCACTGACAGAAGTTAAGACGTCTGACGATGCTCTCTTTCGATGGCATCCCGCGGGCCTGAGTCACCTGCTCACGAAGATAGCTTTCTTCAAAGGTGTGACCCAGCGAAGGGTTAGCTTTCTTCCAGCAGGACTCATCCTTGAAAGGATCGTCTCCTTCATCCAGAGAACAAATGAAGGCGAAAAAGCTGTCATCTTCTATCGAACCGGCAGAAACCTTTCGGCCGTATTCGTGATAGTCATAGCAGACGCTCGTTTTATCGTGCCCACTGTTGGTGATCATGAAAATCAGCGCCTGCCGACGACCTTTGGTACCGGCACGCATCATTTCAACAACCTGATTGCTTTTATGCTCGTGAACTTCATCAATAAGAGCGCAATGTGGTCGCGGGCCGGACTGCCCGTCATCTGAACTGATTGGACGAAAGAAGGAACCAGACTGAAGAAAAGCCAGGTTCCATTCCTTCCCGGCACCACCTGATTTCTGAATACGTGCGGAAAGAGCTGGAGACTGATCAACCATCGCCACCGCATCACGGAAAAGGACCATTGCCTGGTCTTTCTTCGTGGCAGCGGCATAAACTTCAGCGCGTGCTTCTTTATCCGCAGTGAGACAGTAAAGCCCTATACCCGCAGACAGAGGGGATTTCCCGGATCCCTTCCCGGACTCCACGTAAACCATTCGGAACCGGCGAAAACCTCTGGCGTTTTTCCAGCCAAAAATAGATCCAACGATGAAGCACTGCCATGGCAGTAACACGAAAGGCTCGCCTTCAAAATCGCCACCATTGAGCTTCAGAACTTTAGCAAAATAGTCAATCGAGCGTTGCGCCGCCTCAACATCCCAGTGCAGACCACGGGCATGACATGACTGCAGATCGTTGAGGTGGCGCTGGCATGAGTTACGTATGTCAGGACCAGCCAGTTCTTTGCCCGAGGTTACATCCATCGCATATTGGGTTGCTGGATCAACCGAAGAACTTGTCGAGCGTGTCCTCTTCGGGGTCTTCGCCATTCACTTTCACCTTCGTCCTTGCCGCTGGCGTCAGACCGAATTCAACCAGGTAACTTTTAAAACGGCGGTCGGCATCGGCCAGCATCGAAACGGCCGGGTTAGCTTTGATAAGAAAACCACCCTCGGTCTGGACGGTATAGGTTCTTCCCTCTACTGCGATGGTGTCGCGCAACTGAAGGATATCAGCGTAAATATCGCATAGCCGTTCAAGGGCTAAGGTATCGGCAACCGTCAACACCCCCATCCCGTCAAGGAGAACAGTCAACCTTCCCCAGGCAACCTTTCCCCAGTCGGTCAGGTGCGCCGGCGGGCTTGGAATTTCTCGCGCCGGAGTCGGTTCTTTATCGTTGAGTTTACGTTTGCCCGGGTTGCCGGAGACCACTTTGAGGTGGGTCGGTTTCGGGCGTCTTCCTGCCATCGGAACCTCCCGGAAAAAAACTTTTCATTTCGCGGTTGTGCACAAAAAGGATGGGCGGCGGTCATTTCGGGTCAGACTTCTGAACTTTTGACCCGCCCCTCCCCTAGGGAATTGACGTCATCTGAACCAGTGAGAGTTTGGATCAAGCGGAATACCGTTTTCATCGCAGCCGATAACGGTGCCGCGCTTCTCCATTCGCTGCTTCGTTGAGTCATGGTGCTTCTTACACAGCCCTTGCCAGTTCTTCCGGCTCCAGAAAAGCTTTTGTGCTTTCGCTATTGCCTGGCTGTCACCAGAACGCAGAGCCTCTTTCAGTTTATGCGGGATAATATGGTCAACCACCGTTGCGGCAGTTACTCGTCCCTGTTCGTGACACATTGCGCATAAGGGATGAGCACGCAGAAAGATAAGACGCTCACGGTCCCACTTGCTGCCGTAGATGCGGGGCTCTTTGTTCATGCTCTCATCCTGTTACCTAGGTGAGCGCTCTATCCTCACCAGTCCATACAATGTTTGCCGCTTTACTTGATCGTTCTTACCATAAATCGCCATCGGCTATCCAACACGGCGGTAATTACCTCGCCTTTGACATCATCGGCTGAGTAAACATGCTTTACTTCAACACCGTTAAGATAAACCCTGATGCGTTCACTACTTGGTGTTATGTATTCGCCGGGATCGTCATCCAGAACTTTAAGCCGCATATAACTGGAAATAAAAAAGCCCCGCACAAGCGGGGCTGCTGATTTCTTTGAAGAATCTATTGATTAAACCGGGCGAGGATTGTTTCTTAATATTGCTTCTTCAACATCTGGCATCAGGGGTTCCTGACCGTGAAAACCGACCAAATACATATTGCCATTATCGGAGATGTAATCAACAATAGTGAATGCTACTTCACGCAATCGTGGATCCTGAGGATTGGGAATGTATAAAAGATTGCGCGCACCTTCCTCGACATCCCTGACTTCTCCATTCCACCCCTCACCAAACAGCATCACATTATGCATAATTTGCTCCTGCTAATTGTTTAGCATTTACATTATCACAGGCACATAGTGAATGCCTATGTAATACCTTAGCTGGACTGTTCAGCAGCGGTATCAAAGAGCGGCAGCGCTTCAGTTGCTTCCTGTACTGCTTTCATCGTCTTTGCCACTACCTCAGTTTCTGATGTGACGCGGCTGTATTGCTGGATGAATAGCTGGTACTTAAGCGGGCTGTCCTGAACAAACTCTACAGCGACTTTTGCCGCCGCGGTGTCGTAGTTCAGGGTTGAAAGCAGGTTCAGGCGAATCTGCTGGGCGTCGGTGATTTCTGGCATGTCTTACCTCAGTGCGATGTGGGGAGCATTATCGAAGCCCTTCGCTGAAGAGCTTCTGTAATGCCTACTGTCGTTCCAGGTGTTCGTAACGTGAAATGGTCTTGCCGTTTGCGTTCATCACGTAGGCCACTTCTCCCTGCTTCAGGAATACGTTCTGGTCCATTCCCGATACGGCAATACTCTGCTGGTTGGGGTTGAAACCAACGCTCAGTCCACAATGAATTTCTTCGCCGCCACTAGGCGACATCACTTTTACTGTTAACATGCTTCTTCTCCTGCTTCTGGTAATAAAAAAGGCCGCAACTGGCGACCTTGGTTTGATTCATGCTAGTTGTCAGGACGTATGACACGCATAACAGCAGTAATAACAGCCATTTGATTGCGAGTAGGTTTTCTTGGCTTCTCTCACTGCCGGAGAGCAAGTTTCAAAAATCCCCAGATACAGCCTGTTTTTCTCTTCTGGCAACCGAGTGCATGAACTCACATGTACTTCGTGATCGCCATTAAACTGCGCATTTTTATTAACGTAATAATACTGTCCCATTGTTATGCCCCAGAGTAATACTGCTGATTGCAGCATCTTCAATCTACGCCCCGGAACTTAAGCAATTAAGACGAATCTCATTTAACTTTGACTAATGTCACTTACCTTTCTGGCAGTTGACTTTTTGTACTTCCCTCATGCCGATATAGGTTAGCAATCAGCGTCAGGACGCGCCACGGCGCGGCATGCCCACATACAGGCTTCCTGCATTTTGGTGCGCGCGATTGCCAGGCTGCGCATAGCTTCATCAATCTCCCGAGCCTGCTCAGCGCTTAACATTGCCGGACCATTACGGACAGCCAACAATTCACCTCGCTCGGTATCAAGCAAACTACAGAAGTGGCGGCTGACGCCTTTAAGGCGGTTCATTCGCTCAATGTCGCCAGCGGTTAATGTGCGGTAGCCTTTTACAGTGCTGCCGTCCTGCGGTTTTGCTTCACTCATTGGTTTTTCTCTTTTGGTTGAATATGGAAATTTACCCGCTATTGCGAGGCATCACGATTAAAGGCTGCTACAGGGTGGCGGACAACATTTCTCCTCTATACTGTTAAATCGCCTAACTCAACAGAACAGGGAGAAAATATGATCGATCATTACTACGTAACTCACGCTCAAATCCTGGCGCTGAGAAACGTTGTTGCTTTTATCGTGCAAACGATGCCCGAAGAACAAAAAGAAAATGTCCTTCAGGTTTTGAGAAAATTTGCTGAAATAGAATTAATGGATGGTATCGACGCGCCGCCTACGAGTGATATCACCCCGAAAACAGTTGAGAAGTTAAATAAAGCCTACAAGGCAATCTTCAATGACATTATCGATCTTTCAACGCCTGGCAGGGAATCTGCTTAAGCAAGCTACCTGCAATAGTTCTCGACCTTATCTCCATGAGGGCCAGAACGTTCTTTTCTGGCCCTTTCTCAAGTTTACTCAGTCGAAATTCAATATTCTTTGCCTTGGTCATCGCGTAACCCTGCCGGTTGGTTGCGGGCAGTTAGCCTGCACTGATTTGTTGTGCGCCAGAATGTCGCGCTTCGTTTGTCTGTCCAGCGCGTCGATATCGTGATCAGTCAGGTAGATGATCCGCACCCAGTTGCAGGCGGTATCAACCACCACCGGGGCGGGTAAAGTTTTCGCGCAGCTCCCGATCAACATCGTCATCAGGCATATGGCTAACAGTCTGCTGTACATTGCTGGCCTCTTTCGTTGCTTGCGCCTTCCGTTCTGCCATGGCGACGGTGGCGGTGGCGTTCTCTTCGGTTCGCTGCTGATCGGCTTTGGCTTCCGCCTTGCTGGTTCCGCGTGAATGGCCTAACCCAAATGCGCCAGCGACAATGGCCAGCAACGCAGTTGCCAGACCAATAATCATTTCAATGCCCATGAGGACCTCACACCAGAACAGATTTAGCTTTCAGGAATCGGGCGCGTCGGTCATCAATGCCGTTCTGACCACCGTTGATAATCTGAGTTACGCGAATTAAATCGCCGGGGTATTTCAAGCAGCCGTTTGAGGTATAGAACCATGCGGCGCTGCGGGCTGCGTTAATATCTTTCTCCAGGAGTTCAGGGTTGCTGACTAAATCCAGTTTCAGTGCATTACCGCACTTCATGTAATTATCCAGGAAAGTGATTTGCTTCAGTCCACGCCCACGATATTTCCAGCCATCACCTGCCGACTTGTTGCCATAGCGATTGCTGTAGACCAGATTTGCGATGGCTCGTTGACGTTCGATCGGCAAAACCTTTTCGTAAGTTTTACGCCCCAGGGTGTTCGCCTGGTCCTGCGTGATGCGCTTTGCCTTCACAAAACCAGACATGCCAGCAACGCTATAGTTAAAACTTTCGACCAACTGGGTAAATGACGTGCTTTCGTGTCCACATTGCGCTATGAACATCGCCCGATCGAGAGGACTAATGATGCTGAATTCGTTCATTGCAGTATCAATGTGCGGAAACCAGCGCGCAGCTAACCCGGCGCTGATACCAGCCGCCCTTTGAAATTGTGATTGGTTCATCAGTGCCTCAGTGCATCAACCAGACGCGCCACATTCCCCCTGAACCAGAGAACCGCGCCGCAGATAAGAATGTTCGCCAGCACCACCAGCCAGTGGGATGACTCGTACAGGCCAAACAGGAAACGGAAAGGGATGCTGGCATAAACCAGCACCATGAGATAAGCCAGAACGGATATGCCCGGACGGTGTCTCGCGCTACCTCGTTGGTAGAACATCAATGCCAGCACAATGACGGCGCAAATAACTGCATTGGCCAGCGCTGAAGGATCATTTACCACTTGAACCTCCTCCCCGGAACCGGGTCAGCATATTGAACAAGCTATTTAGATCCTGGCTGTTGAGAAACGTCAGAACTTTGATGATAAGCGCTGATATTAATACGGCTCCCAACGCATCAAGCGGACGGTCGCTGTAGCCAGTCCAGCTTGAAAGCTTGGAACCCACCAGACCGGCGCCCAGAACACCAACAATGAATGACGTCATAAAGTACGCCACCAGCTTACCGCGGGATATGTTAGCTGCCGTGGCCACGTAAAAAACAGCCCCAGCGAACGCACCAAAAACAACGCCGTAATCTATTCCGGTAGCCAGACCGAACATGCTGGCCCCCATCAGGCCACCGGCCGCAACTGAAGTACCAGAGACAGGATCGGACATTTAGCCCCCTCTATTGCTGTGAGTCCTCTCATGAACGAGGGGAATAAAAAAAGCCTGCTCAAAATGAACAGGCTCAAGAAATATGACTATCGAGGTTTGTGGTGCCGGGTGCCTCCCGGTGAGGATGCCCCAACAGACATCACTCGCGCGGTATTCACAGGGCTTTCGCTCTATTAGTTGGACGCCCCTCCGCATAGGGGGATTCACCACACGGATAATTTAGGATGTAGTCATAGGCGGCGTCAATAACTGACACTCTGTCAAAGGCACCATTACGATGCCTTTTGCACAGTGCTAATCACTGGCTCTAATAAGGGGCCAGAGCAAAGCGATTACCCCAACTACCAGCACGCCATCAGCCAGGATTGACATCATTTTGCTGGTGAAGTCGATAGCAACCACCAGAAACAAAAGCACCCCGGCTGCGGCCCAGCGAAGTTTACCGATCACAGGTACTGGTCCAGAGGAAGTTGCAGAGCCTGGGCAATTTTCTTCAGCTGTTTCTCTTCTTCTTCCCCGATGCCGTCGTTATCAGCTACATCAAGACACAGGCAAAGAACATCGACAGCGTCATCCGTCCCGGCAACGTCAGCCAGTTCGCGCAACGCCTGAGCGTTGGCTGAACGTGGTGATGCTTCATAGCGAGCGCGAATATTCGAACTCATCTGGGCAATTTCACCAGCAAATGGCGCGAATGCCGGGAGGGCCGAAATAGTCTTCTCCAGCACTGCAATCTCTTTTGCATCGCAGGTACCATCGGCGTATGCAATCGAGTACGCTCCCCAGACCGTGGCTTCTACGGCATCGCGGTTTTCCATTTTTTTTACTTCAACAACGGCTTTACGGGCTTTCTTTTTAAAAATACCGAACATAATTACGTCTCTCTTTAGTGGTGAGCCAACGCTCAGGGATGGTAACCACAAGGCGACGTAATACCGTCCCTCCTGGCTCACCCTGAAAAGTTGTGGTTTTGATTTTTCCGCCGAGCGAGGCGGCTATGAGCTTAAATAGATGAAAAATCACCATGGTACTGCCTGGAAGCAGCTACATACGCCCTGTGCGCTTCTTCTTTAGTGTGGAAGCGACCAAGTCGAATTTTTTTCTTTGCAATACTTATTTGCGCAATCCATTTTTTTCTATTGCGGGGGGAATCGTTGAAATAGACCCCTTTAAGTCCAGCTGCGTTATTGCTGTGTATCCGTCGATTGCGAGTGTTCTGGTTTTGTGTGCAGAGCCTGAGATTTGTAATACGGTTATTCAACTTGTCGCCATCAATATGATCAACAACAAGGGTTGACGGAATTTCACCGTATTTCAAGACCCAAATTATTCGGTGCACACGTATATTCTTTCCATTGAAGAATACCCTTAAATACCCAGTATCAGTCTTGACGCCAAGAGTGTCGCCAGGACTTTTACTCCCAAAAGGTGACTTGCAATAAAGGATGCCCGTAGTTTCATCGTATGAAAAAAAGGTCCTAACCGTTTCAAGAGATAGATTCATGCCTACTCCTGGTAAGGGTCCTGTGGTTAAATAACGCCGAGCGTGGCGCAGATACGAAAAAGGCCCGCGAATGCGAGCCTGATGGATCCGCTTACTGATACGGAGCGACCAACCTAAGTTGTCGCAGATTCAAATTGTGGCCCTGCCTTTAAGTCACTTTGCGCACAGCTGGGACATGTAGTTTTCGCATCGTGATCGGGATTCGCTTCAGACGATGGCCCCGCAGCCATTTAAGTGCCGGTTACGTTTATCCGGCGGCTTACGCCCGGTTAAGCCCTAAGGTAAGGGATTTGGCTGTGGTGGCTGGTGCTCCAGCAAATTACGCATTTCACTGACCGTCTGTTCAAATCTCCCGGTTTCCAGTTCGACACCTAGTCCCCTTCGCCCGAGAAGAGCAGCCTGTTTGAGCGTTGAACCTGATCCAAAAAAGAAATCAGCTACAACATCACCCGGGCGGCTACTCGCTGTGATTATCTGCTCCAGCATATCCGCAGGCTTTTCACATGGGTGTTTACCTGGATAAAACTGAACAGGCTTATGAGTCCAGACGTCGGTATATGGCACTGTGACCGATACGCTGAATGGTCGCCGTAAACGGTAATACTCCTGCTGGAGTTCAGAATATTTTCTGCTCAACGATTGCCAGGTAGCGACAAGCTGGTGGTGAGGTTTTCCCAGTTCGTTGCGTGAGTGCTTATCCATGGCGATTTTTTGAAACAGAGCCTGCAACTTCAAATAATCGGCTTCATTCGGCAGTTGCCACTGGCTAAGGCCAAACCAGTGGGAAACCATATTTTTTTTACCCGTGGCTTCTGCAATCTGGGCCGACGTCACGCCAAGAGATTCCCGGGCATCCCGGAAGTAAGAAATTAAAGGCGTCATGACGTGTTGCTTTAACTCATTACACTTTGCGGCATATCCATCGTCTTTGGGCCTGTATGGCCCCTGATAATGGTCGGCAAAAATGATACGCTCAGTGGCCGGAAAATAAGCGCGTAGGCTCTGCTTATTGCAGCCGTTCCATCGCCCTGATGGCTTAGCCCAGATGATATGGTTGAGCAGGTTAAACCGCTCTCTCACCAACAGCTCAATATCCGCTGCCAGGCGGTGCCCACAGAACAGATACATGCTTCCGGCAGGTTTTAACACTCGCCAGAACTGTGCCAGACAGCTATCCAGCCAACGTAAATAGTCCTCGTCCCCCTTCCATTGGTTATCCCAGCCGTTTGGCTTCACCTTAAAATAAGGCGGATCGGTAACAATAAGATCAATGGAGTTATCGGGTAGCGATGGGAGGTATTGCAGGCAATCAGCATTGATTAATTCAATACTGGATATTTTTACAGTATTTTTCATAGATCAGTAAGCGTAACTCTGATAGGCTCACTTTGCTTTTGCGCTAAAGCAGTGGGCCGTGGTTAGCTTGTGACCTGAAAGCATGAGCTGATGGCTGGTCGGGTGCTACAACACCCACCAGCCGCCCATTTTCACAGCAAAAGCCCCCATTACTGGAGGCGCTTATAACATCCGAACTGATAATCAGATAACCCCGCCATTACCAGCTGCGTAAGTATGAGCTGGCAGCGTTCGCGGCTCAGGTGAGTATTCTGAGCAATCTCCCCAGCCGTAGCCGGTTTGTCACTTAACTCATCAAAAACAGCCTTGGCTGTTTCCGTCATATCTTGCTGATTTAGCATGTCTTTTACCTCAAATAAGTGGTGTGACATACAGATAACTCTGGTGACGGTATCCAGCAAGAACTAATTGAAAGAGAAGAAGATTTTATCGATTTTAGCCCATAAAAAAACCCGCTCGCTGGCGGGTTAATCAACGTTGAACATACAAAGCCCATCGTTATAGATAAAATTACACAAAAGCGGCAACTTTGCAAGTAACGTGTCGCTAAATTATGCGATATTTATCAAATCAGACACCTTTGTCACACGTTTAAGTTGTGAGTCGGTATAACTCTCTTCCTCAAAGCATTTTGTAACCAGACTTTCATAGAAAGGTTTCCAGCTGTATCGCCAGGTACGTTCTGGCAGACCAGGCAGCTCAGAGAGCATACCTCTGTAAGCATTTGAAGACTTAGGACGACTATAACCGCGGCCTTCACAACGTTTACATACTTTGTAGACAGGCACTCCCTGCAGATCTGACTCTTTACGGTCCAGGGTTTTTCCCGTACCGCCACACTGGCATCGCTTGCTGATTTTCCCGGTGCCGCCGCATTTGAAGCAGAGAACATGGTCAATCTCTTCCACCTGACGTTTTACTTCAAAATCCGAAGGTGACTGCCCGAGGTCTTTTGCCCATTGCGGTAATCTCATTTTGTAGTGGCTTTTTTCCACCATTGAGGTTTTTTTTATGAAGCCTGAACCAGAACACTTCCTGCAATCTACGCTGTCAGCTGCAGACGAGGCATAGTCGTTATAAGCGAACCGAGCTATTATCAGCATACACAGCGGGAACTTCTTCCCTGCTGCTTTTCTTATCGATCGAGGCGCTTTTGATTTTGCATATTCAGCCAACCAACTGACGGATGCCTTTCTGTCGTGTTCGCTGATTCCAGCTTTACCCAAAAACATTGACAGGCCTATTCCTGCCTCTGCCTGTGTCATCCCCAGTGCGGCCATTACATCTGTCACAGTGAGTTGCTCGCTGGCGGTTGCACGACCGCTATCGGAAATATGCATTCCTTTGGGCGCGAAAAATTTGGGAATTGATTCAATATTCATGCTCAGTACTCCATACACTCAAGCTTTTACAATGACGCCGATACCCATTACCCGATCCAGAAAACGAGCCCACAGCTCTAACTGAGTGCCATATTTCTTTTCGAACTCTGATGTATTGGCGTGTAATTCATCGTGATGCACTCTGCACAGTGGTATCACGAAGAGATCATGGGCCTTGGTGCCAGTTCCCCCCAGACCATTCCCTATTATATGGTGTGGATCGTCTGATGGTTGCCTACAGCATTCACATGGCTGAGTTTTAACCCAACGTGTGTAAACTTCGCAGGTCCAGCGCCGGCGCTTTGGGCGGCGCATAAATGATTCGGGGCTGTTCGGATCGACACTAAGCCTCAGAATGGGTTTACTTTCAATCTGAGGTTGCTCAATGAGTACTCTGGCGTCCGCCAGGTCTATGCCCTCAACAAGATCCTGAAGGATTTCACCTGCAGCAAATGACGGGACAATATCGCTATCCTTATAAACGGACAGGAAAGGTTCCTCAGGCAGTCTTAAGGCCTGTTGCGCCATCGTCTCGGTTATTGCGTCAGCAATGCCGGATTTCACAGCCCACCAGCAGAGCTCCGCCATCGATAATTCGCGCTCCTTATTGTATCCAAGGCTGATCAGCACCCTTTCAATCACCCACTGAACCAGATTCTGATAAGCCAGCTCTGACAACATTTCGGTGGTCTGCTCACGTAATTCATTATCACAATGCCAGCAGACAACCATGGCGCCAGGCGGATGCCGCATAGTCACTAATTCATGGTGGTGATAGTGGGAATGCGGGTACTGGCACTCTCTGACATGTCGTAGAAGCCAGGCCTCAAGAGCGTTTATTCCACCAGCTGCGTTAATAACCCTCTCATCCCTCATGAAAAAACGCAGAATGTCCATTTCGGCAAGCGGCTGACGTGCATCGGCGATCCGCCCAGTTGGCAGTGTTTTCATTTTCTCTGGCTGACGCTCTATCAGGACACGGCCGCCGGTAAAGAGAGACATCAATTCGCGGCCTGGTTTGAAAAGAACAACGCCCAGGCGCGGCACAATTTCCGGAGTAAGCAATGCTCGCACAATCCCCCCTAAACAGTCAGATCTTTAAGCTTCTGCACGGCTTTACCAACTTCAGCCATAGCATCTACGAACTCGTCAAACTTCCTGCTGGCCATTCCATATGCCTGGAGAATTTCCAACTTCAAGGGATCGAGCTGTTTCTTAATTTCTGCACGATCCCCTGCTTTTTTCTCCGCTTCCTCTGCCGCTTTGATCAAGGCGTCGGCCTGTTTACGTAATGCTTCCGGAGTTACTTCGAGCTGTTTATTCATTTTGCATTCCATCGTCGGCTGAGGAGGTGTCATTACAGGCGCCACAGATTTGTGACCATATTTCGGGTGGTGCAAGGTAGTAGACCTTCCATCATCTATCACGCAGAGCATCCCGCTTTCCCGGATTATTTCGATCAGGGTCTCTTTGTCTTTGCGATTGAGCCCACTGTATGCCGCCACTTTGTGCGTCAGGTGGGTTAGCGTTGCGCCTTCTGGTTGCCTCTCTACAAAACGCTTTACCCTGGAAAGCACTGGTTGCAGGTGTGGGGGAGTCATTCTCATGTTCACCCCTTACTGCGTGACAACGCCAATGAGCTTTAAAAGCTCAGGAAATTTCGATTCGAAGAAGTGCGGTTGCGTCTCACGTGGATTTGCCGGGCTGGTGATGTTTTTACCGTACAGACAACCTTTTGCCGTAACAGACCAGAATCTTTTCACGCCATTGATACCCGTTCGGCTGCGGCGCTCCTTCTGCTCGACTATGCCGTGACCAGCCATAAGGTGATAAGCCTGGTTCGCGGTCATTCTGATGTTGTTAGCTTTAAGCAAAGCGCTAAGAGACAGCGTTGGTCTGCTGGAACCATCCTGCGCGCCAGCTGGTGCATCAATGGCATATGAAGGCATTAAATCAGGCAGCCCTGCTACCTGCTGAAGCTTCTGATATGCCCCGAGCTTTGACGAATTAGAGAGATTGAGCATTTTGGCTGCAGATTCCAGGAGGATTATGCCGGCTTGAATGCGATCGGTATTGACGGTTGCAGCCCCAGCAGTGTGGAGCGCGTCAAACGTTCTGATGACCTTCAGATTAAAAACAGCGCTGATCCACATCGCGTAGGCATACACCAACTCACGGCAAACATAGGTACCTTGCTCATTTCCGCCGCGGATGACACTTACAGGTTCTGAAATATCCGAGTTGCTATTTTGCAACTCGCCTATCAATTGCGCAGTTTGTTCGTTACGGAGCCAGAATGCAGGCTTATGGCGGTCAAGGGAGCCGGAAGCACGATGGAGATCGTTTAGGCAATAACGACCAAGGACATCACGACGAACAGAAATACCATCAATAACAAAAAAATTGAGATTATTGGATGCAGCAGCACCCATGACGTGGTTAGTCATAGCTTTCTCCATACATTTTTATGTGACGAAGGGCCTGCACGCCCGTTTCGTTTGCACTCTTTGACATTACTGCCATATCGGCGAACTTTCAACCCACAGCTGTACATGTATCCACCACTTTTTGATAGCAGACTATGGTGATTTCTACCCTGCCTCCTTTGACGATTTCACCCCATTCAATAGCCATACGCTTAACCTGGTTGTCGTCCTCCCAGATACCGGCATAAGTCAAAGCATCAAGAAGTGCCTTGTTATAATTGTCCAGGTCACGCCGGCGATAGTCTGGCGGATAGAGAATAATTTCTACAGCTGCTGGCGCGGTAGATGGTTTTGGTATTGCACGCAGTTGCTCAATGATCGCTGAACGTACTGCATGTTTGAATTTACGGCCGGCTGCACTGACAAGGTGTTTACCTTTTGCGGGCCCCTTATTTGGGGACCGCCAGTAGGTGTTCACGCTGGGTGGGAATGGAAGAATAAATTTCATTAATCCTCCAGAACCATTTTTAGCTCGAAAGGTACGTCGCCACCGCAATAGCAGAGTTGCCCCAGGTCAGACATGAGACTCCACAGAGTCATCTTAGAAAAACCCTCATCATCTGTCGCTGGCGGAACAAACTCTCCAAATAACCACGGCTTCCGAATACGATTCTCTTCGTGCTGGCTTCTCATGTAACTTAGAGCTTCGGCAGTAAGTTTCACTTTTACGATGCTATTGAGATTGACCGATATTTCTCTGGCCAACAGCGAAGGGGTGATACTGATACCGCGAGAAACTCCGCGGGTAATCTTGATGGCCCCTTTTCTCTCCAGCGCCTTGAGGTGCGTTGCTGCGGCATTGGGGGACCGGCACCCCAACATGCCGGTCAGTTCGTAAGTGGTAGGAGGGAAACCATGCTTACGTTGGTACTCGATCAGGAGGTTCAGAACCTCCTGCTGCCTGAGAGTTAACCTCATCATGCTGCTCGCTCCTGTTTGTTAACGCACATTTCCGGCAGATTGGCCCTAACCAGCGCCTCAGCAAACGGCGGCGGCACGGCGTTTCCGCAGCGCGCAACTTGCTTTTCCTTCGAATACTTCACGCCGCGGTAGTCCCGGTCGATGATGTACCAGTCCGGGAATCCCTGAGCGCGGTAAAGTTCATGTGGCTGTAGCATTCGCATTCCGATGTCAACAATCCGGTAAACAATGCCCTTAATCGTCACCAGTTCGCTGACGCCAAACGAATTTAGGAACTCTTTGACTTGATCCGCACGGCGCTCATCGTAATCATTAGCCGCCAGCAGCGCGCTAATCTCTCCCACATGCTGACCTCCTGCGGTGATTGTCGGCATCGGTTCATCGGTGCGCTGACCATCACGGCAGGTACCGCGCAGTTTTACCAGGTGCGATGTCACAAGAGCGTGATGATCGACTGTAGTCACTGAGTGAGCTGGCTCATCAAGCCCAACGCCCGGACCGGTGTAGTTCCCGCCATAGTGTTTTGCCAGGAACGCAGTTGTTACGGCAAACTTATTGCCCCCAGCTGTAACAGTACCCAACGGTTTACCAAGATTTAGAACCCGCGGTGATTGCCCCACCCGTTCGCCATACCCCATCTGAATAAGCGTGGCCGTGACTAACTGAGACTTTCCCCCACCCCCAGCGGTAATCGTGGCGCTAGGCTCATCTGCCCGATGGCCAATGCTGGCACCGAACTGGCGGGCGATAACCGGGGCAACTACGCATGCTCGGGATTGCTTTAGGATGGTATGAACTGGTTTGTTGAGTGGGCGCGGTTTAGCTTGGTACTGGCTACCACCATTTCCAGCCATAAACGGTGCCAGAGTAGGTACCGCCAACGCGTAACCATGAGTTTTGGTGATTGTCTGTATTGGCGAATACAACTCCTGTCCACGGAAACAATCATATTTACCGCGTGTCGTGGTATGGTTGCATTTCACGATGAATGGGTTATCGCTATCGACCACAAATCTCTGGATACCCCGAGCTATACGCTTCAACGTGTTAACTGCAAGCGGCTTTTTGCGGTCAAATATCGATGGTGCAGGAATGGACCAGTCGATGCATTCAGCTGCTGTCCGCCATGGCGCCAGTTTACCTGTCAGCACTGAGGCCGATTTAGGATCACCATGCGAAGCCTCAGGCCAGACAATGGGTTTATCGTCGCAACGCATCAACATGAAGAATCGCTTGCGGATCGTCGGTGCACCATAATCACTGGCACGAAGCTCGCGATATTCGACCTTATACCCGAGGCCAGCAATCAGCCGTTTGGCTTGTTTGCTATCCGGCGATATCCCGAGAAATTCGCAACATTCGAACAGCGCCGGATGATCCTCAGGTATACCAGTAGAAAGCATTCCAACAAATGCTTGGAAGGTTTCACCCGAACGCTCAGGATCAGGACGCATCTCACAAGAGAGTAGCGGGCCCCACGTTTTAAATTCTTCAACATTTTCAAGAGCCATCACGCGAGGACGTACATCCAATCCCCAGCGAACAGATACCCAGGCCAAACCACGGATCTCACGTTTGACGGGCTTGCTGCCGCGGGCCTTTGAATAGTGGGTGCAATCCGGACTAAACCACGCAAACCCAACAGCTTTCCCGCCTGTCGCAGCCAAGGGGTCAACATCAAAAACGTTTTCACAATAATGAAGCGTCTCAGGATGGTTAGTTCGGTGCATGGCCACTGCGTTTTCGTCATGGTTTATCGCAATATCAACGCTACGACCGATCGCCATTTCTATCCCAGTTGATGCACCGCCACCGCCCGCAAAGTTGTCTACGATGAGCTCACGCATGAGCGGTCCCCCTCATGCTGCCGACAAGACCACCAGCAACGGTAATGATTTCGCTGGTGGGCACCCGCTCCAGCCACAACTGGTTAATGTGGGCCTTCAGCTTGTTCTGCTGTGAGAATTCCAGATCCTCTGCGCCTTGTAACTGTTCAAAGACGAGACCAACTTCCAGTGGCCAGATCCGGGATTCAGCCTCAGCTAGTGATGCAACAGCATCGGGGATGATCACTTCAGGAGACTGAACTGGCGAAGCTGGTGACAGGAATTTTCCCGCAGCAAACTCAGCCAAAGCCATACTTGCGCGCCCTTTCGCCTCAAGCTCTATACGATCGATATAGCTAAAGCGCTCCCCACACCATGTCTTATCAAATATCACGATAGCGCCAGCAAAGAAGGCGCTGGTGGGCTTCTGCTTTTCGTCGGCCGGCACAAACCACGTTGGGAGATCGAATCCAATACGACCACGAATAAACATGATGTGATCGGCATATTCCGGCCACCATGTTTCACTTGTTGCTGACTTCACGAGGTAAATGTAACGACCACCCTTTTCACGCTGCTCGGCGGTATAGTTCATAATATGAGTCATGCCAGTGATGGCTTGTTTTTCATGGTACTGCGAGCGGCTGTACGGCGGATTAGCAAAGGCCGCTCCTCCGAGTTCTACCAGACGACCAGACCAGTCCTGCGTCAGCGCATTATCTTCAGCGGTATACCATGCCGGGCATTTTGTATTGCTGTCGTCTGCAAACAGGTCCAGCACCAGCGGGCCAAACAAAGCGTTAACGCCCCAGAACAGCAGATCAGGGGTACGCCATTGATCCCCGACTTCTTTCAAATAATGCGAACTTCGCTGGCGCTGTTCCTCAAGTGCCAGGCAATAAGGGCTGACGCTTTTTGTTAAATTTTGCTCTTCTGCGGTCATAGCTTCTTGTACTTCCTGACTCATAGTTTTCCCCTGCGCTGATCAGCATTAACAAGTGCTCTCAGTAACCAGTAACGGCGATCAAAGCTGAAAAGGTCATTTCTGAGGAGTGCATATTTTCTGCGAAAAATAACGTCGTGCTGCCACCAGTAACGCCAGTGATGCAAACGCACAAGGCGCCGGAGACTTATCAAAATCCTCTTCAATCGGAGCACAAGTCACCTCCGCAGTAATTTCCGGCCAGATAGCATGACCCGGCGGAATCATTCATGTTTCTGGCGTTTCGAACAGAAGCATTCTTAAGACGCAGGTATCGCTCTCTTGCTTTAGCCGTACAGTTGCTGTCACAAAGTTGCTGCCATACCGTCGCCGCACGGCGGTAATAGCGTTTCTCTTCCAGCTTTTTGGCTGTCGCTTCAAGGGCAAGAATCTCCCCCGAAAGCCCACCAGGCAGGTACTCTTCAATATCGATGGATCCCGCTACGAAGTAGATAAACCCACCAGTAACTTCAACGCTGGCAAGTTCCCCGTCGTAGTAAAGGCGATGAACAGCGCTCTTCACTGTTACCGGTTTGGTTCCAGGAAATGCCGCAGTGATATCGCGCAGCATTTTGCCGGGATTCTTCTCAATAAATTCAAAGATCGACTTGGCTATGTTCATCCCCGGAACCCCCGTGGAATCGTGGTTTGTACTGGACTAATTGAATTAACATCCCGCGGTCTGGTTTTGTCCCACGACTCCCTTGGCGGGCGGCCTTTAGCATCCCAACGGATAGCGCTTTGCAGATATCCCTCGAATTTTTTAGGGCCGAAAAGTGTCTCGGGTCGCATGTACTGGTATTGCTCGTCGTTGCCATGCCAGTGCTCATGCTTGACGTCAATTACCAGTTTCAAGTCGCTAACGGTATGACCTTCGCGGAGGCGGGCGCGAATGTTCTCCAGCGAGGTCTTAGATTTCTGGTAACGGGAACCGCTGACCAGATTCAGGTGTGCCAGAACTTCGATCGCGTTATCGGTAATAACAACTTCAGGATCCGGCTTATCGTCGGGTTCCGCAGGAGCCCGACAAGAAGGTTTTTTAGATGACGGATCTAATGACGGATCTAATGACGGATCGCCTTCAACCATTGAGGGGTCCTCCCGCAATATTTGAGGGGGTACAGACCCATTATTTGAGGCATCAGAATTTGACCCCTCAAATTTTGAACCCTCAAATTCTGAGGCATCAAATTTTGATTGTTCACGTGGCGTTGCGTAGAAAATTTTTGCTTCAGCTGCTGCACGTTCCAGCATGTCAACATTGAGTTTATAAACGTTCGAATTATTCTTTCCGCCCACGCGCCGTTCCTGCTTCTTCAGCCAGCCTTTAGCCTGAAGCTTTTTGATAGCGCTGCGGACAGTATTCTCGCTCTTGGCGCCGATCTGTCGCTGAATAGTGGTTACCGCTGGCCATGACACACCTTCGTCATTACTGAAATCTGCCAGGCGAGCCATGACCGCTATTTCTGAGATTATCAGCCCTTTGAAAGCGCATGCTTCCCATACGAGGCCGTGTAATTTACTGCTCATGGCTGCCCTCTACTTCCCTGAACTTGCGTTGAAACTGATCGAGTGGGCTAAAGCACTCGTGGGAATAGCCTTCCCGCAGGTAGATGACGCGACGTGTCTCAGGCTCCCAGCGGATAACTCTGGCTGGATTGCCATAGTGGTCTTTGAACTTCCGGTTAACTTCTCGCATAACGCTTTTGCCCTCCGGTTAAAGACCCCCACAACTCCGCGTGCCCGACTGTGGTTACACTTGACCCATTTACCGCATACCATGCGCTCATACCGAAACGACGAAACGCCCGGGATCGGGTACATCCGTAGTTGCGGTAATTGAAGATTTACGATTAAATTGCTCATGCGGATTATTTCTCCATACACAAAGATTTATTCGCCACGACGCCCGGAGCTGCACACTCGCGGGCGTCACTATTTTCTGGCAGGCAATAAACACGAGAAATCAGGTTGAGAAACGTCATCAGCGTGACCCTGAACTGGTAGGCGATATCATTCAGACTTTGCCACTCCCCGTGTGTAACCACCCCATCATCGATATATTCCCGATAGGCGCTGACCAGCTCGCCGAGTTGTCCCACCAGCTCCGCCAGCTTCAAACCAATCTCTTCGTTCTCGTCTTCATGAGCTGCGCCAGATACATGGATCCCGTTGTCGGTTTCACGTGAAAAAACATCGGCGATGTAGCTAACACCTGCTGCCTTCTGCAGGACCATTGCCCAGCCCATAGGGAATATCTGATCTCCACCAGCACGCAGCCGGTTAAAGATCGCGTCCTGGGTGGTATCCAGAATCTCAGCTGCTTCGATATAGCCACCAGGTAACGCGGCTATTGTTTTACGGATTGCTGCCACCAGCCACGCGGGCTGTTTTTCTACTTTCCAGGTTGGTTCATTACCCACGGTGTACCCCTTATCTCTGTGGTTCCTATCAAACTTTTTGTTCTTTAAGCTTGCTATACAGCTCCGGTTGGAAAACAAGTTTCCCATCGGTGCGGTACGCGGCTTCAGCAGCCCTCCCTTTTGGGATCAAGCGACCGGGTCTGTTCCGCCACTGATAAACAGCTTCGCTGGATATGCCAAAGAACTCGGCTACCTTCTCAGCGTTTCCAAAGTACTTTTCAACATCATCGGTGGTCATAATGGCTCCTTTAACTAAGTTTGATTAGATAATAATTACCAATCTATCTTTGGTCAATAAAAACTAAGATTGCTTAGCTTGATTGACTACTGGTGTGTAAATGGAAACTGTCGGACAACGAATAAAATCGCTTAGGCGAATCACCAGAACCTCACAAAAAGAGCTTGGGAAGTTTTGTGGGGTCAGTGATGTCGCAGTTGGGTATTGGGAAAAGGACGTAAACGTCCCAGGAGGGGAATCTCTTTCCAAACTAGCAAAATTCTTCAATACATCAATTGATTACATACTTTTTGGCACTGAGTTTGAGGGAAACTTAATAACTAAGATGCGAAAAGTTCCCGTGATATCGTGGGTGCAAGCAGGATTATTCACTGAATCAAAGCCTGAAGATGTCTTGCATGATGCCGAAAAATGGGTGGAAACGTCTCTCCGCATCAGCGATAACTCGTTTGCCCTTGAAGTAAAGGGAGACTCAATGACAAATCCTAATGGACTGCCCACGATTCCTGAAGGCGCAACGGTCATCGTTGATCCAGACATTGAGCCAATTCATGGAAAGATTGTAGTTGCACGAATAGATGGGACCAACGAGGCCACGGTCAAAAAACTGGTTGTAGACGGTCCGCAAAAATTTCTTGTCCCGCTAAATCCCCGTTATCCTAACATCGCCATCAATGGTAACTGCGTCATTATTGGTGTGGTTAAAGGCGTTCAATACGAGCTCTGATCTAAGCTAATCTCCCTTCGACACCAAGCTAAGAAAAGTTTGGTGTTTTTTCTTGACGACAAAACTAAGTTAAGTTAGATTTTCATCTATCAACAGCGAAGAGGCAGGACGCCCACGAAGTAGCCGCCCGGGGCATATGAAGTCCGGGATGATTCGCTGACAGATAAACCAAATAGGAACAGATCATGGCAAGCAAAGGCATTGAAAACCTTATCAAGGACGCATTAGCAAACGGCTGTCATGTAGTCCGTAAAGCGCATCGCTTCGAGGTAAGCAAGAAAGGCCAAAAATCAATCACTCTTATTATTTGTGAAGATGGCACAGCTTACCGGGGAGATATTGACCTAACGATCGCCATAGCCATTCGCACTCAAAAAGAAATGCGCAGCATCCTCGGCCTGCCGGCCAAGGCAAGTTAATTACCACAGGTATCTTCGGGAGGGGTTGCGAAGCTGGATTGACCACCAGCAACAGAAACTCACCCGACATACAGCAGCCGTTTAACCCACGGCGTCGGGGGTCCAGTAGACCTGGATTAATACTGTAGGGGTTGTGCCGGTTGGTCGCCGGCGCCCCGCCCGAAGATACCTGAACGAACATGGCGAAGCCGACAGCGTTGAAGGCGATTTTCTCGGTTTGCGCGCTAAACAATAGCGGGGGTGAAATCGGGGCGGAGAAGCAGAATCCGCGATGTCGGGACTTGATACTTCCGGCCATACCAACAAGCCGAATGATCGCGTAACGATCCTTTGCATCTGCCCCGGCGAGGTGGCGCCGCCGGACCGGGGTAGATGAATCGTACACAACATGAAAGCGCATTCCATCTTCATCCGTCGTGGGGACTGGTTTGTAACTGAAGGAGTGCGCTTCCAGTTGTGAACGGCAATATTCACGACCGTTGTATGGCACATGCAGCGTTAGCAGCCCGGATGGTTCCCTTGAAGTTCCATGCGCTATCCGGACAACTGGAATGTGCAAGCTAAGTGTTTCAGGCACGACGTGCGCCCCACCAGCGCGGCGAAAAGGTGTGACGCCCGGGAAGAGTCCGGGACACAACGATGAGGGCATTGACGAGCAAGGCACAGAGTCTGGTTCGATTCCAGACGCCAGGATAGTTCTATATCTGGTGATGGGCAGGGAAAAGGTCCGTTCGATTCGGACACCGGCAGTGCTCTCTTCGTTGTGGTAATTGCGGCTATGCGCACGTGACGAGCCAAACCCGTTCAATGAATGCGTTTCCGGGCAGTGTACGTCGCCGGTTATGGCTTAACCCGGCAGGTGGAGGCACCACCGCCACAACCTAGTTAACTGTGCTGTGTGTAGTCTTGGCGGTTATCCAGTTTTCCACTATCCAAAGGAGGAAGAGGATAACGTTCTGATGGATAACCGCCCTTTTTACACAATACACAAGAGCATCACCGGGCGACGGGCTCATAACCCAATCCACCCGGGCGGCGTCCTAACCGCAGGTGCTCTTCTGTGTTGTGTACGGAGAAATTCCCGGCGGTGGCAGCCGCCTTTCGAGAGGGTAAAACCATGAGTAATGATCGCATGACAGTCGTGCCCGATTTCCTGGGCGAACTGGACGCCGGCGTATTCATGAACAAGATTGCGGCGGCTCTGAATACCACCGCGCTCGGCGTTCTGAACAACGGCAACAAAGGCAAAGTAGTCCTGACCTTTGATTTTGAGCGTATGGGCAACTCTGTTGAAGAGAAGCGCGTCAAGATTAAGCACAAGCTGAACTACAGCACCCCAACTCCCCGCGGCAAAGCGTCGGAAGAGGACACCACCGAAACACCAATGTGGGTCAATAAAGGCGGCAAGCTCACCATCCTGCAGGAGGATCAAGGGCAACTCTTCGGTATCACCGGCACGGTGGACGGAAAGCTTAAAGCGGCTCAGTGATCCGCACGCACAAATTCACTGATACCACTTCGCTAATCAGTTAATAAGGAATTTTTATGTCTCAGTTAGACAGCGGTACTTTTCAGCAGGTTAAAGACCTGGTGCTTTCCGGTTATCACCTGAACGATATCCACGGTCTGGCCTGCCCGACCGCCCTGTTACCACAAAATACAAGCGTTGAAAGCCTGGAGCGTTTTTCTTATGAGCGCTTCCGTTTCCGTGGAGCCATGGACACAACCAGTATTGATGATTTCGTTCGCTATTCTGTTGGTTATGCCCAGGAAGAAGAAAAAGCCCGCTGCTTTATCGATGCGAACAACATGCTGGCCCGTTCTATCTTCAATATCGGCACGCTGGATAACCCAGGTCATGCTGACAACGTCGCCTCGATCAAGCTAAAAAAGACAGCGCCCTTCCGCGCGTTACTGGCGATCAACGGCGATCACCTTAATCAGAAGCAAATCGCCGAATGGCTCGAAGACTGGAGCGACTATCTCACTGCGTTCGATGCTGACGGACAGACAATGAAAATTGCACAGGCAGCGCAGGCGGTTCGCCGTGTCACTATCCAGCAAACTAATGCCGCCGATCATGAAGACGGTGATTTCAGCGGCAAAAAATCACTGATGCAAAGTATCGAAGCCAGCAGTAAAGATGTTATGCCGGTCGCTTTTGAATTTATGTGTGTACCGTATGAGGGCTTGGGCGAGCGTCGTTTCAGTCTGCGCAACAGTCTGCTGAAAAGTAGCGACCCGGTTTTCGTTCTGCGTATTGTCCAACTGGAGGCCCAGGAAGAAGCGATCGCCAATGAGTTCCGCGATCTGCTGGTTGGCAAGTTCGACGGCAAGCCGGTAGAAACCTTTATCGGCAACTTCAAAGCCTGATTGCTCTCCATTAAATCCCCGTCGTTGCGGGGATTTATTAAAGCGTAATCCTGCAATTAATCGCCACCTGGCGAGGGATTCCTACACACAAAAATCAGCGCTGTGCAGAGCGCAATTAAATGGAGAAATACGATGAGCTTTATTCAAACCTTCACAGGCAAGCACTTTAACTATCTGGATATCCAGCTGGATGCCATTGAGATCGAAGATATCGCTAACGCGCTCTCGAATATTTGCCGCTTTGCTGGCCATCTTCCGGAGTTCTACAGCGTTGGTCAGCACAGCGTGTTAACCAGCCACCTGGTACCACAGGAGTTTGCGCTTGAAGCACTTCTGCACGATGCCGCAGAGGCTTATTTGCAGGATATTCCAGCACCGCTTAAACGCCTGCTCCCGGACTACCGCGCCATTGAGGATCGGGTTGATGCTGCAATACGTCAGAAATTCGGCCTACCTGCTGAGCAGCACCCGACCGTTAAATATGCCGACCTGGTGATGTTGGCCAGCGAACGTCGTGACTTTGAGATCGACGACGGTACTGTCTGGCCCATGCTCGAAGGCATTATTCCAACGGATCAATTCGTTATTAATCCGGTTCGCCCAGGTCAGGCCTATGGGATGTTCATGAACCGATTCCACCAGCTGATGGAGCGGCGCTAATGCCACATATGAAAGTTAAAGAACTGGTCGCTGCAGCTTACGCTGCGGCACCAGATCTACCACCGGAAGCGGCAGAGTTAATGCGCAATATTGCTTCACGACTGGATGTAACGTTCATCGCCCTTACCGAAGCAATGGACCAAAACACAGCGCAGGCTGCCGTGTTGGCAGTCCTGAATGGGGTTAAAAACAATGGCTAAAAACTCGATCGACGTGTACGGCGCCAGCGGCAAAACCAACGCCCTGTCGTTCGAACCGGAAAAGCTGCATTTAGTCACCGATCAGACCCACCCTCTCTACGATGAGCGGGTCCACCTGCCGATCGACGAAGGGATGGTTCTGAACATCAAGGAGCTGGGTGTACTGGAGCCGATTATCGTCTGGAAAGACCCTGAAACAGGGCTCACCTGCGTGGTTGTAGGCCGTCAGCGCGTTAAACATACCCTGGAGGCAAATAAACTCCTTCTGAAAGAAGGCAAAGACCCACTGCTTGTTCCTGGGGTCGTTAAGCGCGGCTCAGCAAATCAGATGGCTAAATACATGGTCAGCGAAAATGAAATTCGCCGACCTGATACACCGCTCGGCCGGGCTAAAAAAATGTCAGACGCGCTCGACCGCGGTCTCGATGAGGACGATATTGCGGTGTTATTTGGCTGCAGCGTTCAGACCGTTCGTGCAACGCTGTCCCTTCTCGATGCCACCCAGGCCGTCCGGGAAGCGGTGGAGTCTGGCACTGTTACCGTTACCCAGGCACGTCAGCTTGGCACGCTTCCCCCGGAAGAGCAGCGGGAAAAAGTGAAAGAGATTGAATCTGCGACCGCTGGGACTACCGGCCATGAAAAAGCCAGGCGTCAGCGCGCCGTGCTTGGCGAAACTAAGTCACGTCTCAAATCACGCAAAGAAATCACAAAAGCCCTTGAAGCTGCCAGTGGTGAATATGCTGATGCACTGCGCTGGGTGCTCGGGGAGGTTGTATGAACATCTCAACAGTAAACGAGCTCATTCAGTCGCTGGAGAGTGCGGGCGAGCTGTCAATCAAAGAGCGTAAGTATCTGGAGTTGGCGAAAGCTTATCAGCAGCTGGCTGCGGAGAATGTGGCGCTGGCAGCAGAAAACAAAATGGCTGTTGATGCGGTAACGGTTTTCTCAAACGTCACCCACGATATCACCGACATCATCTGTGATGAACTTGGGCATGACCGTGTGGCTGAAATTGTCGCGGCCTATAACGACCTCGGCAACATGCCCGCCACTGATCGCATCGTAGCCGGGATTAAGGCCAGAGTCATTCCTGAAGGCTTTAAGCTGGTACCTGAGCAGATGTATCTGTCAGACGAAGATATTCAGGCAATCTGCAGGCAGTGTGGCAATGGCGATAAAAAAGGCTATGGCGATTACGAAGATGGCATTCTGTGGGTTGGTGAACTGAGCAATGACGGCGAGATGAAATACGGCCTGAATATTGCGAATGCTAATTACCCTGAAGAGGGTTCAATCACTGTGTTTGAGTTTGATGAACCGCTGCGCGAGGGGGCCGACAAATGAGCAGCGGAATCGAACTTATGCAGCATGCTCTGGGTGTCAATGAGCGCAATAGAACGCCGTACCGAAATTATTTCCTCGCCGGAGATGGTCATACGGACAACGAGGAGTGGGAAAAACTGGTTTCTGATGGTTTCGCTACCTCCCGGCCAGCGCCTGACTTTGCGGTTAGCGGAACGCTCTATCACGTCACAAATAAAGGCGAAGAATTAGCTATTGCTGCGCTACCTGAACCGAAGAAAAAGACGCGATACGAAGAATACCTCGACGCTGATAGTTGCCTGTCATTCGGTGAATGGCTGTTGGGTTACCAGCTTCCTGAGGTCGAATATGACCGTCATGGAAAATGCAGAATGTTCCGGTGCCAATACGATGAATCTTATGGCTACCCGCGTCGTGATATTCAGGGCGAGTGGTGCCCGACAAAGAAAGCAGCCAAAGCCAGCTACAAAGAAGCGCTGCGCAAGTCTAAACAGGAGCGTGCAGCATGACAACTGATATCACCGAACTGGCGCAAAGAGAGAAATTCGAAGCGTGGTGGGAGCGCGAGTATAAACATCTCGAATCCTCGAAATATACCGATGCTGTGCCGCATATCAAATACGGCTTCTGGATGGCATATCAGGCCGGTGGTGCTGAGCTGGTAGAGGCGCTGGAGAAGGCGCAGCGTGCCAATAACTCAGCACCAGCCATATTGCGCCAGCTTGCCGAAGAGAAACAGAAACGCGGAGAGGTGGCGGCAGCGACCGCCTTCAACTACGCAGCGTCAGCACTGCAAAAGGAGCTGTCGAAATGACCAGACCAACTACTGCGCAACTAAACGCTGCCTATGACCAATTTAATTTTTGGTACGACAAAGCCAAAAAGTTGGATGAAGAATTAGCGAAAGCAGAAGAGCGCATCGCCGAGCTGGAGTCCCGCACCGTGAAGCTGCCGCAAGCTGTTAGCGCAGGCGGTCAGGGTTATCAGGAACAAGTCGAGCGGATACTAACTGCCGCTGGCATCAAGTGGGAGGTTGAGTGATGGCGACCAAAGCGCAATTGCAAGGCCAATGCACGCGGTTGGAAAACGAAAACCGGGAACTTAGTCGCCTTTTGGCAAGGGCTGAGCGTGAGCTTAACAACAGACTGCTGGATGAAGAGTTACCGCCCGAGGAAATCCCGTACCGCGTTACCTGCTTAATGAAGTATCACAGCATGCCGTGGGAAGTGTTCTGGTGTTCTGAGCACAAGCGATGGATGGATGAGATGGATAGTAGTTTTCCGTACTCAATGAGCGATAACACTTGCCCTGTATGCCGAGATGAGGAGGGCCAATGACCAGCAAATTAACCAGAGAGCCAATCACTCACGAATTGAAAATTTACCCTGAATTCTTCTCTGCTGTTTGTACTGGCGTTAAACGCGCAGAGCTACGCAAAAATGACCGTGATTATCGGGTAGGCGACACTCTCCATCTTTTGGAGACACCGCGCGGTAGCTGTCACAGCACGGGAGAGTTTATCAATGCCACAATCACCCATATTGCTGACGTTGGCGAATGGATGCCGGGTTATGTCCTGCTGAGCATTGAGCTACAGGAACGCCGCAAGGCCGACAGCGAGCCGGTGGCGACGCTGGATGTGCAAAGCAGGCGGCCTGACGGCAATAAGTTCGCGCTGGTTTTCTCATCTGCGGCACACAAATTGCCTGATGATGTTTATTTTCTCTATCGCCACGCGCAGCAGCCGGTAGTTCCTGCAACTCTTCCGTGCTCCGTTGAGTTAAAGCCAGGCCTTATCATCGGCAAGGGGTGCAAAACAGAGACTTTGCTGACTGCACTGCGACACCGTGCCGACTATAACGCTGACATTGACGCCATGACGCCGGAAGAACGTGCAGAGCATGACGCCAGTATCGAAGCATTCAAGGCCATGTTGCCGCAGCCAGCGCCGGTAGTGCCTGAAATGACTGCGATTGTAGAGCGCCTGAACGACAGCGGATACGAATATGAGGGCGGAGAGGTTACTCCTCAAAATGCCGCCACAGTGGTCGATATTCTCCTACAACAGCTCGATGACGCAGTACAGGGACGAAACGCGCAGCAGCCGTTAGTGCCGGAGGATGTGCTGTACGCATTGCAGAAAGTTGCTCGAATACGGCTCGATCTGAATGGCTTCGACGGCGATCGCCGTGGCATCGCTGATTGCCTGGTTGATGCCGAAGAAGCGTTAATCGAAGTGGTGAATCGCCGCGCCGCCATGCTCCAGGCTGGTAACTCTCAGGTAATTCCAGAGGGGTACGTGTTGGTGCCGATGAGGTTAACAGCTGAGAACGGCGCTAAGGGCGCTCTATCTGGTGAGTTTTCAGAAACCAAGTTCATAAACTGCCCGGAGTGTTTTGGTGATGATGAGTGCGAAACCTGCGACGGCAGTGGGAGAATTGAAATAAAAGTGCCAGTCAGTTGGACGACCATAAAAGAAATTTGGATTAAAGGTGTCGAGCATTTTGCAGCCGCACCGCTGGAGAATAACTAACGTGAACCATTTAATGATCGACCTCGAAACAATGGGTAACAAGCCTACAGCGCCAATTGTCGCGATCGGCGCTGTATTCTTCGACCCGAAAAGCAGTGAGTTGGACGCAGAGTTCTATGTGGCTGTTAACTTAGCCAGCGCTATGGATCAGGGTGCGACTCCTGACGGTGACACCATACTGTAGTGGCTTAAACAATCATCAGAGGCGCGGGCAGCTATTTGTACCGACGATACCAGAAGCATTACATTTGCTCTCTCCGAGTTGAGTTCATTTATCAGCCGTCACTCTGACAACCCACGTTATCTGAAAGTCTGGGGTAATGGTTCCAACTTCGACAATGTGATTTTACGCTCAGCCTACGACCGCGCCGGCCAAACCTGCCCGTGGAAATTCTGGAACGACAGCGACGTGCGCACCATGGTGTTGCTCGGTAAACAACTTGGTTTCGACCCCAAAAGCAATATGCCATTTGATGGTGTTGCCCACAACGCATTGGCCGATGCTCGCCACCAAGCAAAATATGTATCGGCAATCTGGCAGAAACTATTGCCTTCAAGCGACGAATAATAACCCTAATCGCCCGGGTGCAGCCGGGCAATGGAGAAATCTATGCTGAGCCTCGATTGTGTTCCCATCTCAACTTATTGCAAAGAGACAGGCGAAACCCCTGATGCCATAAATAAGCGCATCCAGCGCGGCGTATGGCGTGAAGGGGTACAGGTGCTAAAGGTCGAAGGCGTTAAGGAAAGATGGATAGATCTTAGTGAGGTTGCAAAATGGGCTCGACAAAATCGCCTAAACTCCCGCGCGGCGTAACGATCAGGAAACATAGCAACGGGCAAACCATCAATATTACATTTACATATAAAGGGGTAAAATGCCGTGAGCCCCTTTCTAATTTGGACGTTACACCTAAGAATATCAAATACGCCGAGCGCACGCTCGGTGAAATCCATAACAAGATAGAAAGAGGAACGTTTGTTTATGCAGAATACTTTCCCCGCTCTACCCGGTTAAAAATCTTCGGCAACGCTGCCGCAGGCAATACAGTAAAGATGTACCTAGACGAGTATCTGGTGATCTGCGAAACGAGGAAACTATCCCCTTCGACAATTGGAGGGTACAAGAAATGCCGAAGCGCTTTGTCATCACTTCATATGTTTCCCGCAAGTGAGTTAACGCCAGGTGCACTGAAGACATGGATCCAGAGCCAGAAAACTACATTGAAGACCATCCGAAACCAACTTTCGTTCCTGCGTTCTGCATTGGACGAGGCAGTGACAGATGGTGTGCTTCAGATTAACCCTGTATCACTGGTAACAGCCTCACGCTACCAAAGTGATAAATCAGAGGCAGAAAGTAGTTATGTGGTTGATCCGTTATCACCAGGAGAAGTAAACGCTTTGCTCTCTGCTGCTGGCAATAAGCAGTGGGAAAATCTTTTCCGGTTCGCGATACAAACCGGCCTACGTAGCTCCGAACTGTGCGCTCTTCGCTGGCGTGATATCGACTTTGTTGGGAAGACGGCCCACGTTCAGAATGCCAGTGTTGTTGGGGTTATCAAAGGAACAAAAACAAAAGCCGGTACGCGAAAAGTAGAACTGACTGAAGAGGCAGTAGCAGCTTTAGCCAGCCAGAAACTATTCACATTCATGAAGGACGCTACTGTCTTTGAAGATCCAAAAACCAATAAACCTTGGGCAAGTGCTGATGCGATTAGGAAAAAAGCATGGGTGCCAACTCTACGAAAAGCAGGCATTCGATACAGAAACCCATATCAGACCAGGCATACATTCGCCACCAGCCATATCAGTAAGGGAGCTAACCTGTTTTGGCTGGCAACTCAGATGGGCCATAAAGGGCCTGAAATGTTATTCAGGCACTATGGGCAATATTTGAAAGAGTATGATGGAAGGACAAGCATCAAGGATAAAAAGGCTTTATTTTAAGTCATTATGCCAATCGTCTACTGTTTGAAACCAAATCGTTAACCTTTGCATTAAGGTACGATCCTTTTTTGGAGGGTGGTACCTTTGAAAGGAGGTATGCAACGCTTCTATAACTCCCATACAAGCATCAATTATTTCTTGTGCTTTAACCGGACGATCAGCATCTGAGAGTTTATGAGCAACCTCACAATCCAGAGTTGCTTTCTCAAGTACGGATGACAGTAGCCCGTCAGGTATATGCAGTCCTCTGCTTTCCAAAATACAAATAAGCTTGGAAACTTGTTGAGCTTTAGCCAAGATAGTTAACAAGTATGAAACCGAAGTCTTTGTTCTATCCTTCTGCAGTCTTAACAACCGATGCTTTGAAGCTATGATTTTCGGTTGAGATGTTCGATTGAGCCAAAAGTTAGAGGAAATGTCTGAAATTTCAATAACTAACTTGGAAATAGCATCAATAATTGATTTCGATTCAGAACGTGTCGCCAGTTTTACAGAATTGTTGTACGCAACTCGCCATCCGATCAAAACCAAGCAGACGCTAACTACTGTGATACACCACGAATACTGCCCTATTTGTGCTACTAATGACACTGGTTCCGTACTGGTCAACTATCGCCTCTATGATCTTTCTGGTTGTGCTAAATCAATAAATTTATCAATCTGTTCTTTGTAGAACGGAACATCGCTTTTTATTACCAGGCGTGCTTTGACGTTAGCTTTCGGTATCCCTTCCTTACGGATGAGACCTCCAAATGCCTCTTCTAAGAAAGAAGAGCCTACGCCCAAAGCTATACCGCGAAAATCAACCACGATCTCCTGTTCTGCACCGTTCAGTGCAGGCACCAAAAACTCTCGACGAAATCTTTCCGCACTGTGTGGACTATCCGTTGTGTAACGTCCGAATGGTGTTCTGGAGAACTCCTTCGCTATGACGATATTTCTCATAAAATCATCTCCTAGGAACCAGCGACCATTGTAGTAAAGTACCTGGTATGTACTCAGCCAGCTTCTCACACCGAGGACTACTATCATTAGAATTATAGTTATAACGAGCCCTTCCTGTTAGTATCAGAAGTGTCTCATTATCCTCGCAACCTGCTCCAATAGGTCTCTTGATATCTTCAGAGCCATTTCCCCGTCCTGAACCAACAAAGCGGGATTCTCCTACTAACATAGCTCTTTCCACAGAAGATACTTCGTTTTGAATGCTATGACCATCATCATTAGGTACGAAACTTCTAAAAATCCCCAATCCAAGGTCACAAACGATAAAAACGACTTTATTTTCATCAGGATTGAACCAAGCGCACTGCCACCATCGCTTACCTTTGAGAAGCTGGATATCTGACTCGAACCCCTCATCTTCATACGCATGATGAGAAACATTGAGTAGGGCTTCACTAATCGCGGTCAGAAGCAAGCCTAACTGTTCATCATTAAGCAGAGCACTTTTCTGAAGCATGAGCACTGTTTCAACAATATGTTCATAAGGTTCGACAGCTGACTGAAAGTATCGTTCCTCCCTCGTAAGTGCATCCAGTTTCTCTTCTGTGCCAGCAAGCAGAGCACGAGCAAGCCCGGTCCCAACGATCCATCTATGACCATCAGGGTTGTCATCCTTTTTAGGCCATTTAAAACGTATAAAATTTGGGTCTTGGGTTAAAAATTGAGCTCTATTTACTATGGCAAAGAACAGTACCGATGCCGCAGCTGAGGCAAACTTCACCTTGGATAAATCAACTATAACTCGACCTTTATTTTTAACTCCAATCGATTCAATCGAGTTGATGAAGTTCAGAGTCCCAGCCCTGGAGTCATCTGAGTAAATGCAAAATTTTGTTGGGGGTACCAGTGTGCTCATAGCGATGTCATTCTTATGCGATAGATTTGAAGATTATCTACTATTCATAGTTGGTTATGTAGACTGAGATTTGACAGTAAAAGATACGTGCAAGATACGCAAGATACGCAAGATAGTTAACCTAAAAAAAAATCATAAATTACATTAGGTTATATTTTTTAGGACGCGGGTTCAACTCCCGCCAGCTCCACCAAATAATGATCCGGATACGTCCGGTGAAGTACAGAAAGCCCGCACGGCACAAGCCCTGCGGGCTTTTTTGTATCTGTCGTTGTCCGAGAACATCCGGCTAAATCCAGAGAAAATTGGTACACGTTTAGGTACACGCTATACTGTGGGCCATTAAACGTGTACCAATTATGGAAGGGATCCAGACATGGCGCGCATTACACGCCCCCTCACTAACAACGAAATCCTCAAAGCGAAACCCCGCGAAAAAGACTTCACCCTGCATGATGGTGATGGCCTGTTCTTGCTCGTCAAAACCTCCGGTAAAAAACTCTGGCGCTTCCGTTATCAACGACCGGGAAGCAGCAGCCGCACAAATTTGAGTCTCGGCTCATATCCTGCCCTTACACTCGCAGCAGCTCGTCAGATACGCGACCAATATTTGGCTACGCTCGCGCAGGGGATGGATCCACAACAGCAGCAAGAGCAAGCATCAGAGCAACGTCAGATTGAGCTGGATAGCATTTTCTCAACAGTGGCCGCCAACTGGTTCAAAATGAAAAGCAAAAGCGTCACAGAGGATTACGCGAAAGATATATGGCGCTCTTTAGATAAGGACGTGTTCCCGGCAATCGGTGCAATACCCGTTCAGGAGATAAAGGCCAGAACGATTGTTGAAGCATTGGAGCCAATCAAAGCGCGCGGAGCTCTGGAGACAGTTCGCCGCTTAGTACAGCGTGTAAATGAGGTTATGATTTATGCGGTGAACACTGGCTTAATCGATGCAAATCCGGCATCAAGTGTTGGTATGGCCTTTGAGAAACCCAAAAAACAAAACATGCCGACGCTACGACCAGAAGAATTGCCGAAGCTCATGCGCTCTTTGATTATGTCAAATTTGTCTGTACCGACTCGCTGTCTTATTGAGTGGCAGCTCCTGACTGTTGTGCGCCCTTCTGAGGCTTCTGGCGCTCGGTGGGCTGAGATCGATCTCGATACAAAGCTCTGGACGATTCCAGCCGATAGGATGAAGGCTAAGCGTGAACATATTGTTCCTTTATCATCCCAAGCATTAGATATTTTGGAGATAATGAAACCTATAAGTGCTCACCGAGAACATATTTTCCCGAGCAGAAACGATCCCAAACAAGCAATGAATAGCCAGACGGCTAATGCTGCACTTAAGCGGATCGGTTATGGTGGAAAACTTGTTGCACATGGCTTAAGGTCTATCGCAAGTACAACGTTAAATGAACAAGGATTCAATGCAGATGTAATAGAATCAACTCTTGCACATACGGATAAAAATGAAGTTAGGAGAGCATATAATCATGCTCTTTATTTAGAACAGAGAACCCAACTACTTACGTGGTGGGGAGAATATATCAAAGAAGCTAGGAGTAAATAAGAATGCCTAACGTATTTAATAATAATAAGTTAGAAGACTGTTTTAATTTGGCTTTATTAAACATCATTAAACATGGTGATACTGATATTTTCCCATATCCTTTCGAGAGTCGTTTATTCGAGGACAAAAAAGACATAGTCATTGATGCTTTAATGGATACATTCGAAAACTTCGAACAACATAAAGTTGATTATCAGCCGACTCTAATTAACAGTTTTTCAAGTGTAGGTTATTATGGTTATCGATGGGCAACTCAAATAGATCCATACTGGAACGCTTTTTTCTTAGGGCTTGTCATACGTTTATCTAAAGATATTGAAGACAGAAGAGCGAACTCAGATAAAGTGTACTCATATAGATTTTCTCCTAACTTAGATGAAGGAACTCTTTTTGATAAAGGAATATCATGGCGAAAATATCAGGAGGACAGCATAACTAAATGTCAAGATGATAGTATCAAGTATATACTTACTTGTGATATTGCTGATTTCTATCCAAGGATATATCATCACCGATTAGAGAACGCCTTAGATCGCATTGATCCGCAAAGGGAATACTCATATAAAATAAAAAAACTGCTACAATTATTCACTGAAACAAAATCATATGGTGTACCAGTAGGATGCCCTGCATCTAGAATACTTGCTGAACTTGCCTTAGACTCCATTGACCAGTTACTCTCAATGAATCAAATAAACTATAAACGGTATGTTGATGACTTCATTATTTTTTGCCAATCTAAAGAGGAAGCTCATAACATATTAACCTTTATCAGCAAAAAATTAATGGAGAATGAAGGTCTAACGTTGCAAAAACATAAAACCAACATTGTCTCAAAAGAAGAATTTTTATCTGTAACTAAAGCAAAATTACATGGAAGCGAGGAAGATGAAGATGCCCCTATGAAAGCAAAATTCATGAGCTTACCTATCAGATTTGACCCTTATTCAGCAAATGCAGTTGAGGAGTATGAAGAAATTAAAGAGGCTCTAAAAGATTTTGATCTCTTAGCCATGCTCAATAGCGAACTACAAAAATCAAAAATAAATCAATCATTTAGCAAGCATTTGATTAAAGCATTTTCCGTAACATCGAATGAAACTATTTCAAGTGCATTTAAAGTTATGTTCAATAATTTAAATGAACTATATCCAATATTCACCACAATAATGCAAGTAGCATCTGCTAATTGGCAAAAAATTGACACCACCACAAAAAATATTATCCTGGATAAAATAATTCAATTAATTAGAGATGAATCTTACATTCTCAAAGCAGAGTTAAACATTGCTTATGTCGCCAGAATGCTATCTAAAGAAAATAGTGAAAAATCAGTACTTATACTTACTGAGATTTATAAAAAAAACCCAGAAAGTCAATTGATAAAAAATACTGTAACTCAATCAATGGCAAAGCTAAGAGTAATTCCTTGGCTCTCAGACATAAAGAAAAACTTTGCTGGATTACATCCTTTGCAACGCAGATTATTGATAATCTCCAGTTTCTTACTCGGTGACGAAGGGAGGCACTGGAGAGACCACAATAAAGCAACCTTTAACTTCATTGAAGTAATATACAGAGATTGGGCTAGTTACAGACAAACATCACGTAATCTGGAGGATGCTTTATGATTTCTGAATTAACTTTTTCAAGAAAATTCACTTCATATTGGAATCAACTTCTTCCAAACGCCAATAATTTTATAAGAATAGTTAACGGTAGTTTGATTGATGATGTTTATCCCCCCCTTGATGAAAATGGGAAAAAGGAAAATAATGTTTTTGTTAATGAGTGTGGTTTTAATCTGTATGTTGCAATACATAACAATATTATTAGCGAGCAATTACTTTTGTCGAATGATCTTTTTTACGCCCCAGAATTCTCGAGAGTTATAGAGAAAACAGAGCTTGAATTAAGAAAATTTAGCTACGGTTCTAATTTTGAACTACCTTTATCAGTTCCCGAATATAACAGCATTAAAAGTATAGCGTGGAATATATTAAATAGGTATCGCATATACCAAACCATCTCCTCACCTTTATTTTCAGGTTGTGGGATAATCAATAACTCATACGGAGACATTTACTACCCAAATACACTTGTAGAAATAAAATCTGGCGATAGGAAATTTAGTGTATATGATTTAAGACAATTACTAATCTATTTTACACTTAACTTCTACTCCAGAGAAAAACGCCCTCTCCAAAAGTTTGAATTATTCAATCCTAGAATGGGAATAGTTTACAATGATGACATAACAATCCTATGCCGTGAACTAGCATTCATCCAGCCAGAAGAAATGTTTTTCCAGATAATGACGGCCATAACTGATGAAAACTTCATAGACACGGAGTTTCAGCGGTAATTATTAATATACAAAGCACGCCTCCAAGATATTTTTACATTCGGAGGCGTAAATCCGCATATTTAAAACATTAAAAGCAAAGACAATTCCACTTTAATAATTCTATATATTACAATGTGTTAATCCAATCTAACATCTACACGCATAACTAATTTTACTTATTACGTTTCCCTCCGTAAATATTTGCTTTATGCCAAAACCTGCATCCTAGTATCTTCATAAGGTTAATGAGGTTCTCATTATCACAACCCCCAAAGAATCAGTACTGTATAGCATTGTATTTTACTGCCAAAATAAACACACACTTTGTAGTTCTTGCGCGCAGTGCTTTCCCCTCCTCGCCTGCCCGCTTCGTGGGTCGGTTTTCATGCAGGTGCATCGGGGAGCTCAGGCCGCGCCGGGACAGGGGCCGGACAGGAATAACAGGGCGAGGAAACGCATGCAAAACCATGCACCCTGTGGATGCATGGCTTAATTCGGGAAAAATAGCGGTATTTTCGGGGATTTTTGGCGGGGCTACCTGCCGGCCAGTTCCGTGCGCCGGCGGGAATAAATCAGGCTCTGTGCGGGGGTGTATTTTTCCTGATTATCCACCCGCGAAGCCGCGTCAGGCCTGAATCCGATGGCCGTTAAAATATCGCTGTCTTCTGCGGAATAATGAATTTCTTCACCGGTACTCAGCCATACGGACAGCGCTTCCCTCAGGTAATGCGCCGAACGGTCGAGCGCATGGCCGGTCAGGAGCGCGGGCTGCTGGCTGAGTCCCATCAGCTCCGGGGCAAGCGTGGCCGCCAGTTCAGCACCGTGTGTCTGCATAAAGTCATTCAGCCGGTTGCGGATACTGATGCGCTGCACCGCTTCATGGGAGCGGATATAGCGTCCGGCGGCCTGATTTATCTCCCATTTTTTGACGTCCATAATGTCGCGCAGTTCCTGCATGATTGACGGGATACGGTCATCCCCGGCCAGCACCTGCTCGCGGTATTCCTGCTCTGCGGCCGCCAGTTCGGCTTTACAGTTCAGCCAGGCGGTTTTGTTATTCTGACAGGCCTCAAAGGCCTGCTGTAGCGTAATAGTGGTCATGGTCAGTTCTCCCCTGATTAATGACGGTATGGCGAGCTGTAGCAGCCCTGCACCTTGCGGGGTGCCGGGGGTGTGACCGGCTCCGCGACAGGCGGCGCTTTCTCCGCCGGAGGACGTATAACCTCGTCGATGGCTTCAGTGGTGCGGAACGTCGCCGAGCACTCAATATTGGTGCACTGGTGATAGCGCTGTTTGACGTTCTCCGACAGGTAACGGGAGGTACGGGTATGCGCTGACTTTTTGCAAAACGGACAGTGCATCATGGCAGCAGCCCCCGCGCTTTCAGGTCAGCCTCGCGCTGACGCATTTTCTCCTGCCAGACTTTACGCTCGCCGGGTGTGCTGGCGGCGTCATGGTCCATATGCGGAAGCGCAACGACCGGGAAGCCGGTCAGGGAGAGCACTGGCTCATCGGCTGGCGTGACAGAGAAGGCGCTCACTTTCCCGGTCAGGAAGGTGACCACCTGCTGCATAACCTCCTTCTCCGGCTCGGTGTACCCCTGATGGCCGGTGGTGTTGGCCAGCGGATTTTCCATCACCTCTGCTTTCAGCACCATCGCCCGGACCAGTGGCCCGAGGGTGTCATTCAGCGCGCGGTTAAGCTCTTCCTCAGCATATTTACTCAGCACAGCATGATGCGCCTGGCGGAATGCCCGTGCGGTGCTGTTGCAGGTGGCTTTCAGCTGGTCACGTTCAAAGGCCAGCACGTCGGTCAGGTTGCCACATTCCTGCGCCAGCTCCCGGCGGGCCACGCGTTCGATATGGCCGCTTCTCAGCTCATCGGTCAGCATGGCGCCCCCGGCGCGGAAAGCGGCGCGCCAGGTGCGGGTGTCGCTGCCGTTGTCCTGTTCCAGCTCTGCTTTCTGCTCCTCCGCGCGGGTGATGGCCGTCAGGGTGTCCTCCATCCGGCGGGCCTGTTCAAGATGGGCCTCTCTGGCTGCGGCCAGCCGCTCCAGCGCCGGTTTCAGGTAATCAGGGATAAAGGTGTTGTCGGTCATGGCAGGTTTCCTCGTGGTTTCAACATGAGGTGATTCTGCCGGCGCACACACAACAAAACGACCTGTTGCGGTTGTGGCAGTTCTGGCACAAACAGGACGTCAAAACCCGGCTTGCCAGAGAAAGGTCTCAGGAAAAGCATACTCACCGTTTGTTTTTTTACTGTTAACTATTCACCACTGTTCACCATAAGAAAAAATATAAGTAATACAGTAAGATAAAGGGTGAACAGTTGAGAGGATGACTGTTCACCGTCTGTTCACCACTGTTCACCCTGGCTATTTATTAACCGCTGACCGTTTTTGAGATACTTAGAATTATTTGGGATAAATAATTAATTTAAAATTCCATTTAGTAATTAATCGCTTTGCCAACAATGGCCAATAACGGTCAATAATGGCCAATATAGGCCAGCACCTTTTTTTGATTAAAAATTAGCCTGTTGTGTGGTGAGACACCACAAAATGACTTGTTGCCCTCAGAGAAAATATTCACAAAATAGAGAGCTACCCGAGGCCGGACGGACACGACCGGCACTGTATGGACTTTATGAGGTAGCCCGATGCACACCGCTTTTTCTTCCCCGTCTTCTGCCCCTGCCGCGCCGCTGATGCCGGTTTCTGATGCCGTTCAGGAGCGCTTTATTCGCCTGCCCGAAGTGATGCATCTGTGCGGGCTGTCCCGCTCCACGATTTACGACCTCATCAGCCGGGAGGCTTTCCCGAAACAAATCTCGCTCGGCGGAAAAAACGTGGCGTGGGCGCAGTCGGAAATCACCGGGTGGATGGCCGACCGTATCGCTGAACGCAACCGGGGCTATGACGCATGATGATGCCCGTTCCGCAAAAAGCCCCTTTTTCTGGCTTGCTTCCCTTCGCCGTTTCCAGGTATAGTTTTGCCGCTGTCGCAAAATCGGCAGCCGGGCGTAGGAACCCGAGTTACTTATTGGCGACACCAGACGCGCCATGCGTCTTTTTTTACGTCGTTGCTCAGGCACACCCATTTTTCGGGCTGTGGTGCTTATTCCATAGCCCCTGTCAGATAATGGTGGTCCGGGCGGGGCAGCCTTCGGGCTGGCCGGTTTCCAATAAGGCCGGTATTCCTACCCCCGTTCGGGTCACCACCCATGAGCGTAGGAACTCCGGTGGTGGCAATTACCGCTACTTATTGGAGGCTGCCCCTATGGCTACAACCCTCACCCCGTCACACCCGCAGTTTGTCTTTGTGTTTGCCGCCGTTCGTCGCGCAGACCGCCAGCCCCGTATCTGTATGCTCCGCGCCGTCGCCGGGGATGAACACGCCGCACGCCTTTCCCTCGTTCGCGATTACGTCCTCTCGTTTGCCGGGCGTCTGCCGGTGGCGGAGGTGCGCGCATGAAACAGCCCGCCATTACCGTCAAAGACCTCGAATGCCTGGAGCACCTGCGTAACGTCGGCCAGTTCGTCGGCGAGCTGATGCAGGTGCAGGACTGCACCTCCCTGCGTCGTGACCCGACCCAGCAGTTACAGCTTACCTCCGTGATTTACCTGATGACCGCCCAGCTCGACGGCGTGGTCGAGCGCTGTAATCACCGCTGGTTCACCGGGGAGGGCAACGTATGAAAACGCCATTACCGCCCGTATTGCGCGCTGCCCTGTATCGCCGCGCTGTCGCCTGTGCCTGGCTGACCCTGTGCGAACGTCAGCACCGCTATCCCCACCTCACCCTCGACGCGCTGGAAAGCGCCATCGCCGCCGAGCTGGAGGGCTTCTACCTGCGCCAGCATGGCGAGGAAAAAGGCCGTCTGATTGCCTGTGCATTACTGGAAGATTTGATGCAGGCCGGGCCGCTGAAAGCCGCCCCGTCGCTGTCCTTCCTCGGGCTCGCCGTGATGGATGAGCTCTGCGCCCGCCATATCACATCGCCTGTACTGCACTGAGGGAGAAAACCATGAAGATGAACGTAACGGACACCGTAAAACAGGCGTGCGGCCACTGGCCGCGCATTCTCCCGGCGCTGGGAATGAAAGTGATAAAAAACCGCCATCAGGCCTGCCCGGTGTGTGGCGGCTCTGACCGTTTCCGCTTTGACGATAAAGAGGGGCGCGGCACATGGTTCTGTAACCAGTGCGGCGCCGGTGACGGCCTGAAACTGGTTGAGAAGGTGTTCGGCGTGTCGGCATCCGAGGCTGCCGGGAAGGTGAACGCCGTCACCGGCCACCTGCCACCGGTGGCCCCGGAGGTGACAGCAGCCGCAGAGGCTGAGACTGAAGCCGACCGCAAAGCAGCAGCCGCGCTGGCCGTCAGACTGCTGGAGAAAACCCGCCCGGCCACCGGCAACGCTTACCTGACCCGCAAGGGCTTTGCCGGTCGTGAGTGTCTGACGCTGACCGCGTCTCACAAAACCGGCGGCGTGGCCTACCGCGCCGGTGATGTGGTGGTGCCGCTTTATGACGAGTCTGGCGCGCTGGTTAACCTCCAGTTCATTAACGCTGAGGGGCTCAAGCGCACCCTGAAAGGCGGCGCGGTAAAAGGAGCGAGCAACACTATCGAAGGGAAAAAACAGGCCGGGAAACGCCTGTGGATAGCGGAGGGTTATGCAACGGCCCTTAGCGTGCATCACCTGACCGGAGAAACCGTCATGGTAGCGCTGTCGTCCGTGAACCTTCTTTCTCTGGCGAGCCTAGCCCGTCAGAAACACCCGGCCTGTCAGATTATCCTCGCCGCCGACCGTGACCTGAACGGCGACGGCCAGACAAAAGCCGCCGCGGCCGCAGCAGCCTGCGAGGGCATTGTCGCCCTGCCACCGGTGTTCGGTGACTGGAATGATGCGGTGATGCTGAAGGGGGAGGACGCCACGCGGAAAGCCATTTATGCCGCCATCCGCCCACGGGCACAAAGCCCGTTTGACACCATGAGCGAGGCGGAATTTACCGCCATGAGCGCCAGCGATAAGGCAATGCGGGTGCATGAACATTACGGCGAAGCGCTGGCCGTGGACGCCAACGGCCAGCTCCTGTCCCGGTATGAAAACGGCATCTGGAAGGTGATTCCGCCGTCTGATTTTGCCCGCGACGTGGCCGGGCTGTTTCAGCGCCTGCGCGCCCCGTTCTCATCGGGGAGAATTGCCTCGGTGGTGGAGACCCTGAAACTGATTATTCCCCCGCAGGATGCACCGGCGCGCCGTCTGATTGGTTTTCGCAACGGCGTGCTCGATACCAGCTCAGGTATATTCAGCCCGCACAGCAAATCGCACTGGCTGCGCACCCTGTGCGACGTGGATTTTACCCCGCCGGTGGAGGGGGAAACGCTGGAGACCCATGCGCCTAACTTCTGGCGCTGGCTCGACCGGGCGGCCAGTGGCAACCCGACAAAACGCTACGTGATTCTGGCTGCGCTGTTTATGGTGCTGGCGAACCGCTACGACTGGCAGCTCTTTCTCGAAGTGACCGGGCCGGGCGGCAGCGGGAAAAGTATCCTCGCCGAAATCGCCACAATGCTGGCCGGAGAGGATAACGCCACGTCGGCGGATATCGACACGCTGGAAGACCCCCGTAAACGTGCCTCCCTGATTGGCTTCTCGCTCATTCGTCTGCCTGACCAGGAGAAATGGAGCGGGGACGGTGCCGGACTCAAGGCCATTACCGGCGGTGATGCGGTCTCCGTTGACCCGAAATACCAGAATCCCTACTCGACGCACATTCCGGCGGTGATTCTGGCCGTGAACAACAATCCGATGCGTTTCACCGACCGCAGCGGCGGCGTGTCACGTCGCCGGGTAATCATCCACTTCCCGGAGCAGATTGCGCCGGAAGAACGCGACCCGCAGCTCAGGGATAAAATCGCCCGCGAGCTGGCCGTGATTGTGCGCCAGCTGATGCAGCAGTTCAGCGACCCGATGAGCGCCCGCGCCCTGCTCCAGTCGCAGCAGAACTCCGACGAGGCGCTCAGTATTAAACGCGATGCTGACCCGACCTTTGATTTTTGCGGCTATCTGGAAATGTTGCCGCAGACCAACGGGATGTTTATGGGGAATGCCAGTATCATCCCGCGTAATTACCGTAAATATCTCTATCACGCGTATCTGGCCTATATGGAGGCCAACGGCTACAGGAACGTGCTCAGCCTGAAAATGTTCGGGCTGGGACTGCCCATGATGCTGAAAGAGTACGGGATGAATTATGAGAAGCGGCACACCAAGCAAGGGATCCAGACCAACCTGTCGCTGAAAGAGGAAAGCTACGGCGACTGGCTGCCGAAGTGCGACGAACCCACCGCAACTTAACCTGTCTCAGACCGGCAACTGCCGGTCTTTTTGTATCTGCCCCTCCCTCAAGGGTGAACAATCCACTGTTCACCCTTCACCGTATGTTCACCCTGTATCGCTATGAAAGTATTAATAAAAAACCAAAGGTGAACAGTGTGAACAGTTAAACCCAAAAAAACTTTTTACCCCCCCCCCTCATCACCATCGTATTGCGGTGACGATCGCCGGAAACAGGCCAGAAACGCGCTGAGGTGAAGAGTTGACTGTTCACTCTTCACCAACTGATCACCATCTATCGTTATGATATTAAAAAGAAAAAATAGGAGGTGAACAGTGTGAACAGTTAAATGCAAAAAAACTTTTTATCCAGCCTTTGTAGATACAGAAAAATCATCAGGAGGAAGAGCAATCGACAACTTTAGATAGTTAAGAATGCTATGACATTTCATAATTGGTACACGTTTAGGTACACAAATGAAAGCTGAACGAATTAAAATCATTTATTTTTAAATAGTTACAGGATTTATTCAGACTCCGCCAGCCCACCAAAATTCTCCATCGGTGATTACCAGAGTCATCCGATGAAGTCCTGAAAGCCCGCACGGCGCAAGCCCTGCGGGCTTTTTTGTGCCCTCAATTTGTCCCGCGAAGTCTGATGCCAACTAATTAAATCCGAACCTTTTAGGCACCTTGTCAGGCACCTCATAAAGCTTTAGTGTTTTTGTGGAACCTAAAACTAAGCCTGTACGTCAGCGAAAAAACACTTTTATTCAATGAGATAAAATCAGCCATTCTCATTAAAGCGCACTACGTTTTCCTGATGGGGATGGCCTTGAGCTAATCATCAAATCCAGCGGGTTTACGCTCTGGCCGTTCGCCACATTCGCTCTTTATTTCGAAATCCTTACCAGTGACGCTGGTTGCATACTTCCCCGCTGTTCATCCTGCCTGTTTCCGCACCACAAGTGGCCGCGACACTCGTTACTGCAGCGGTTCAGCATGCTCCGGAACCGGAGACCACATTGATCCGCCCCTAATGAGTAGCCTGGTGGCGGCCTGCTTCTCAAGCCTGTATTCGTCTACCTTCCGTTTCCAGATGAAAAGGGACGGCTTCACATTGCATTTATTGACGCAAATAAAAGACAATCATAAGTTGAGATTCGATTATGCTCTCTGGCACTCATCGGCATTGCACGGGCTTGACGTCGCAGGATGGCGAAAAGACGTTACACGCCCCATTTTCACAGGATCAATTTTGAATATTTACTCAAAACGCTGCGTGATACGACCGTTTAACGCCGATGATATCGAGCCTTTTATGGCATATCGCAACGATGCCGAATGGATGCAGTACCAGGGGTTTAAGGGCCTGACAAAGGAAGCTTATGCCGAGGCGTTGCTGGGAAACGCTTCTCTTACGCAGGGCATGCAGCTCGCGGCGATCGATACCGCGACCGGGACTTTGATTGGCGATCTCTACTTAAAACAAGAAAACGACATCATCTGGCTTGGCTACACCGTTAGCCCGCGGTATGCAGGTCAGGGTTACGCCCTTGAAACTGCGATGGCGGTCATTGACTGGTGTAAGCAGCAAGGTTTTTTAGCCGTAAAAGCCGGCGTTGTGGCAGATAATCTTCCCTCAATAAATTTACTGAACAAACTCGGATTTTCCTGTTCCTGCACGGAGGATGATGAGCAGATTTTTGTTTTAAACATACAATCCGCTCATTAATTCCCCCTACTTTCAGCTTGTCATACTCACATACCTCTATCCCGACAAAAATTTCTCTGATTAATCTGCTGTTACCTTGTTCACACCGCGGAAGGTCACATGCTACTTTCCGCGTCATTTGTTTTTAAAACAATAAGATAAATAGCTTACCGCCCCTTCATCCCGCTAGTTTTATGCCTGTGACGCACCCTGTGCGCAGTTCTATAAGAGAGATAACCATGAAACGAGCTGTGAAGGCCCTACAAAACTTTGGAAAATCCCTCTATGGGCCGGTACTTATCTTGCCGATAGTGGGTCTGTTTATCGCTTTTGGCAACGTGTTGGGCGACGGCAACCTTGCGGAATATCTGCCCTTGCTCGGCCATCCTTTAATTCAGAATATCGGCCAGCTCATTGCTAAATCAGCGGTATCGGTACTGGTGAACCTGGCGCTGATCTTCGCCATTGGGATCCCCGTAGGCCTGGCCGCCCGCGATAAAGGCTACGCGGCGCTCATTGGCCTGGTGACGTTTATCGTCTTTATCAACGCCATGAATATCACACTGCAGCTGCAGGGCCAGCTCGCGGCGCCGGAACAGATGAAAGCAGCCGGCCAGAGCATGGTGCTGGGCGGCCAGGTGCTTAAGATGGGGGTCTTCGCCGGGATCCTCACCGGCGCGCTTTCGGGCTACAGTCTTATATCGGTTACGGGTATGAAGCTTACGTATTCGGCCTGCCACCCTGCGAATGCGCCAATCTGCCGGTGCCCGCTATCGACGATCAGGGAATGAGTTCAAAGGTAATTGAGATTAACGTATCAGGATTTATGTCAGCGGGCGTCGTGCTGTACAGCGAACCAGCCTGACCATATAGCGTGACCGCGCCGCCTTTTAAGCCCGCAGTTAAAACTTTGGCCATCAGGGGATCGATTTGTTTGTCGTATATCATCCTGGAATTCATCGTATTGAGTATCGGGGTACCATCAAGCTTTTTCTCCAGTATATTCAGGGATAAGGACTCATTCTGCTTGTAAGCTTGCTTCCCTTGTTTATCAATCACGAAATAGACACCATTAGGCAAAACCTCATATTTTTTATTTTTAATTTTGGCCATGATTCTTTTTTCAATATCAACGTACTTAGATGACATTTGTTCATTAAGGGTGTTAACGATGGTTTCTATTTCACCTTCTTTGATTTTCAGCTTTTTATGGTAAGCATCGTTAAAGCCTGAAACCAGCGCCGAAGGCGACAGCTTCACATCATTGTCAGCCATTTTATTCACATCCGATAGCGCCTGAGTCAGATAGAAAACGCCGAGTGCGTAGGCATTTTTAATGCTTTTATCAGTAAGCTTTAACTCACTTTCTTTTATGGCCTGGCTATCAAGGGCAGACTGTAATTTTTGATTTTGATTGTTCAAAGCAGCAACTGACTCAGCATATTTTTTCTGCGCCGCTTCGGCAGCGGCGCTCAGCTCAGCATTTTTTTTGCTCAGCGCGTCGAGCGCGGATTTCTGCTGGCTTTTATCCTGGGCGTTCT
>OKQJ01000064.1_pt1 | contig 63826 bp, 37 predicted proteins | sample 1614171 | NCBI WGS metagenome assembly OKQJ01 (sample SAMN04436911, study PRJEB24849) | human gut metagenome | biome: human gut; feature: NICU; material: stool | host: Homo sapiens | place: USA: Saint Louis, MO | collected 2012-05-30 | reverse complement strand
CCCGCCTGTCCGCGGCCGGTTCCCCCGCAACCGCTGCGTCGGCGGTCGACGCGGCGATCCCCGACATGTCCTCCGCGTTCCTCGACATGCGCGATCCGATGGTCTCCGCGGACGGGCAGCGCCCCGACGCCGCGCAGGTCAGGCGCCTGACGTGGGGCTTCGGCCTTGCGGCCGCGCTGCGCACCATCCCGTGGGTCATGCTCAATATGGTGCTGTTGCCCGCCGTGGTGGACCGGCTGGCCGGCAACGGATACTTCGATGACTTTGCGGCGTTCTGCCACAACGGCGAGGCGGACGGCATGCTGGGCGTCTCGTCCGTGATCCCCTTGGCTGCCATCATTGCGATCGGCTGTGTGGTGGCGCTGTTCGCCAACGCCGTCGTCGCGGTCGTGTCGGACCGCACGCGCACGGCGATCGGCCGCCGCACACCGTGGATCCTCGCCGGCGGCGCCCTGTGCGCGCTGGGCACGCTGATGCTCGGTGCCATCGAAGGCATCAGCGGCGCGTTGCTGTTGTGGATCGTGCTGAACATCGGATACGCGATGGTCGCCACGCCGTTCGCGGCCGCATTCGCCGAACGCATGCCCGACAAGTTCCGCGAACGCAGCATGCGCTGGCGCGGCGTCGGGCTGATGATCGGGCAGGCGGCCGGCGTCTGGTTCGCCGCGTTCGGGGTGATCGTGGTCGATGGCCGCATAGTCGGCGGGTTCGGCGAACTGCCCTTCGCCGTCTGCGCGGTGATGTTCCTGCTGTGCGCGATCATCCCCCTGCTGGTGTGGCCAAGGGAGCGTTCCAGCCAGGCTGACGCGCGCCAGCCGTTCGATCTGGGGAGCGTGCATGCGCAGTTCCGCATGCCGCAGGACGCTCCCAGGTTCCGCATGGCCTTCGCGGCGCGGCTGTGCATGATGACCGGCGCCGGCTTCGTCTCGGTGTTCCTGTGGCTGATCGTGCGGCACGGCGTGGCCGATGCCGTCCAGTGCCGGACGATGTCGTCCTTCCCCGCGACGATTCCCACGGGCCTGATGCTGGCGCTGATGGCGCTCGCCACGCTGGCCGGCTCCGCGCTGGCCTCGCTGGTAGCCGGGCGGATCGCGGACCGGGTCGAGGACGCGCGGCGCGTGGCGGTTCCCGCCTGCGTGCTGTACGGCGTGCTCATGCTGGTGCCGGTCGTCGCGCCGAACATGACGGGATTGGCCGTGTTCGCCCTGGTTTCCGGCTTCGCGTTCGGCCTGTACGACGTGTTCAACCAGACGCTCGTGCTGGAGACGCTGCCCGATCCGCGTACGTCCGGGCGTGATCTGGGCATGTTCAACGTGGCCAATGTGATCGCGCCGGCGAATGCCGCCGTGATCGGCGCGTGCGTGGCCGTCGCGTTCGGGTACTTCGCACTGTTCGTCGCCGCGTTGGTGTTTGTGCTGGTCTCGGCCCTGCTGATGGTCTGCGCCAGATAGGCGGCCCGTGGCCGTACGGCGGGCGGCCTCCGATCGGCGACGTGGATCGGCGATGGCCGGCGACACGAGAGTGGGTGTTCACAATGTGAACACCCACTGGTACATCGGCGGGGGCGCTCCTATGTTATGGGACCAGTCGAGCAAACAGCTCGGCGGAAACGTTCGATACCGGAAGGAGGTTCGCCACGATGACTGGATACACTGCCTACGCTGCCGTTGATCACACCAACGCTCTGCTGTCCGCACGAATTATTATTCCGTCTTCGCTGGCGGACTGATTCGGCATACAGCTTGAAGCCCCGCCAACGAAGGCAGGGCTGAGAGCGAGTCACAAGCTTTTCTTGAAGCCCTGCCACCGTGGCGGGGCTTTTTTTGATGCGCCCCACAAGGTCACCGCCCGTCATTCCAAGCTCGCACAGCGCAACCGCAGATATCCACCAACCGTGAAACCCCGCGTGGAACAATGTGAAACATATTGTGAAACGTGGCGAACGCAGAAGAGAGACATCATGTCAGCAGTCGAAACCACGACTGGAAATACCGTCGCCGGCAAAGCCGGCGCGCTGGTGCGCGATTCGGTCAAAACCGTCATCGCCGCCTCGATGGTCGGCACGGCCATCGAATTCTATGACTTCTACGCCTACGGCACCGCCGCGGCAAACTACTTCCCGCACATCTTCTTCTCCGACAAGACCAACCCGACCGTCGCGATGCTGATGAGCTTCCTCACCTTCGCCATCGCCTTCGTCGCCCGCCCGCTCGGCTCGCTGATCTTCGGCCACTTCGGCGATCGCCTGGGGCGCAAGGCCACGCTGGTCGTGAGCCTGATGACCATGGGCGTCGGCACCTTCCTCATCGGCTGCCTGCCCACCTACGATCAGGTCGGCGTCGCCGCGGTCGCGGTCCTGTGCCTGCTGCGCCTGGTGCAGGGCATCGGTCTGGGCGGCGAATGGTCCGGCGCGGCGCTGGTCGCCACCGAGAACGCCCCCGAGGACAAGCGAGCCCTGTACGGCTCCTTCCCGGAGCTCGGCGCCCCGATCGGCTTCTTCCTGTCCAACGGCACCTACTTCGTGCTCGAGTCCTTCAATGACCAGAGCGCGATGCTGGCGTGGGGCTGGCGCGTGCCGTTCCTGCTGTCCGCCATCCTCGTGATTGTCGGCCTCGTGGTCCGCGTTCACATGGAGGAGACCCCGATCTTCCGCATGGCCCAGGAGCAGAAGAAGGTCGTCAAGTCCCCGTTGACCGAGGTCTTCCGCAAGTCGTGGCGCCAGGTGTTGCAGGCCACCTTCCTCGTGGCCGTGACCTATACGCTGTTCTACACGCTCGCCACCTGGTCCCTCGCCTGGGGCACCAAGGAGCAGGGCGAAGGCGGTGGCGGACTCGGCTTCACCAACCAGGAATACCTGCTCATGCTGATGGTCTCCATCTGCGTGTTCGCCCTGTTCATCGTGCTGTCCTGCCTGTACGCGGACAAGATCGGCCGCCGTCGCGTGCTGACCTTCTCCTCCTGCGCGCTGGTCGTGTTCGCCGTGGCGTTCCCCTTCCTGCTGGACGGCGGTCTGGTCGGCCAGAAGAACTTCTTCGCCAACATGGTGTTCCTGTGCGTCGGCTTCGCGCTGATGGGCATCGCCTTCGGGCCGATCGGCGCCTTCCTGCCCGAGCTGTTCGACGCCAACGTGCGTTACTCCGGCTCCGGCATCGGCTACAACCTGGCCGCCATCGTCGGCGCGGCCTTCGTGCCGACGATCGCCACTTGGCTGAGCGCCCACTGGGGCGTCCACTCCGTGGGTCTGTACCTCGCCGTGATGGCCGTGTGCTGCCTAGTGTCGGTGCTGACGTGCCGTGAGACCAAAGACGTTGATTTCACCAAGTGATATCGGCGCCCGATAAGCAGGCTCTCGTTACGAGAGCAAAAACACATTCAATATTTGGACGTGAGCGATCACGCCAATGTAAGGGGGACTAGAACAGTCCCCAGAGGCGGATGGCGCTTCCGTGAGATAGGGACACAATCCCGGACGGAAAATCCATTCGCAATCACAACGGTTGCCGAGCATGCTAGCTCGACATCATCGCTACCTCTACAAAGGAGTGCCAATCATGGCAGCAACAATCTGGTACGAAAAAGACGCTGATCTGAGCGTGTTCGATGGCAAGAAGGTCGCCGTCCTCGGTTACGGCTCCCAGGGCCACGCGCATGCGCTGAACCTGCGCGATTCGGGTGTCGACGTGGTGGTCGGCCTGCGTCCGACCTCGAAGTCGGTCGAGTTCGCCAAGGAGCAGGGCCTCGAGGTCAAGTCGGTCGGCGACGCGGTCGCCGAGGCCGACGTGGTCATGATCCTGCTGCCTGACCAGTACCAGGCCAAGGTCTATAAGGAAGAGGTCGAGCCGAACCTGAAGCCGGGCGCCGCTCTGGCCTTCGCCCACGGCTTCAACATCCACTACGGCTATATCAAGCCTTCCGAGGATCACCCGGTCTTCATGGTTGCCCCGAAGGGCCCGGGCCACATCGTGCGTCGTGAGTACGCCGCCGGCCGTGGCGTCCCGGTCGTCGTGGCCGTCGAGCAGGATCCGCGCGGCGACGGCTGGGCGCTGACCCTGGCTTACGCCAAGGCCCTTGGCGCTCTGCGCGCCGGCGCCATCAAGACCACCTTCAAGGAGGAGACCGAGACCGATCTGTTCGGCGAGCAGGATGTCCTCATGGGCGGCATCAACCACCTGTGCGACATGGGCTTCGACGTGCTGACCGAGGCCGGCTACCAGCCGGAGATCGCCTACTTCGAGGTGTTCCACGAGCTGAAGATGCTGGTCGACCTGGCCAACGAGGGTGGCCTGAACAAGGCCCGTTGGTCCTGCTCCGACACCGCCCAGTACGGCGACTACACCTCCACGGTCATCACCGAGGAGACCAAGAAGCGCATGCAGTACCAGCTCAAGCGCATTCAGGACGGCTCCTTCGCCAAGGAGTTCATGGATGACCAGGCCGCCGGCGCCCCGAAGTTCAAGAAGCTGCAGGAAGAGTACTCTCACCCGCACCTTGAGACCGTCGGCCCGAAGCTGCGCGCCATGTTCTCTTGGAACAACGGCCCGGCCAAGGACCAGGACGAGGCTGAGTCCTTCACCGGCAAGATCGCTCGCGCCCAGGTGCAGTGATTGCTCCCGCTCCGGCTCCCGCTGCCGGGAGCCGTCAGCCGCAGGCTGACTGAGGGCGGTGCATAACGAGACCCGCCGTTCCCGTTCATTCGGGAGCGGCGGGTCTTTTGCGTGCCGGGCCGTGCGGCACGACGGTTGCCGGACGGTTACCGGACGCTTTCGGCCGTTATGGTGTGCCGCGCCTCATAAGTTCGCCTACTGCATCTGGCTCCCCTCTCGCAGGATGAGCTGGCCGCGAAGCAGTCTGAGGGGAGCCGGAATTACTAAACGAAGTGATGACGTGGAATGCGTAGATAGCGTTCCGCGTTTATTCGCGGCGGAGGCACTCCCTATCGGTCTCCCGCATCTCGTCCAGTATCCTGGCCTCGTTGAGAATGGCCTTGTCCACGGTCTGAGCGTCCACAAGCCGAAGGTTTCGGTAGTGCGCATCGATGACGGTAACGGCGATGCCGTCCAACTTATCCCCCGGCTGCGCGGCTCTGCCCAGAATCGTTTCATAGCCGCTTTCGCGAAGGACGGAGATGATGTCATCGTCGCTCACCTTGTGCTTCGCCGCCATATCGGCGATGGTGGTATCACGGATTTCCAGATACGATATCGCATCGGGCAGGTCCATCGCCGCGGCATAGGTGAGGCAATCGTGAGCGGCGTCATACCGTTCCCGGCGGGTCATCAGCGCGTCGCCCTGCAAGTGCGCTATGTATTTGCTGTGCCCGTAGTCGATGAGTTTGCTCATGTCCTCTGCGTTCTTTACGGCGATGTCGTCCCAGTACCGGGAACGTTCCGCATTGCGTGGCACGCCATACCCATACCAGTAGAATGAGGCGATCGTACTCCGCGCATATCCGGCGACCGGGTCGTCGCACGACGCCGCATACAGCGTCCATCGGAACGCCTGATTGGCTTCGCGGAGGCCGCTTCCCCCGACTTCCCGGGCAATCTTCTCCTTGTGCTGGTACAGATCGCCGATGAGATATCTTGCCGAGTACCGCTGCAGGGCGTCCGCATTCGGATTCGCCGAGAGCACCCGGAGCCAGGCCTCGGCATATTCCGCATCGGCGTCCACGCCTTTGCCGTTCATATAGGCGTCGCCCAGCGTGTATTGCGACTGCGCGCACCCCTGCAAAGCGGCGGACCGATGCCAGCGCAGCGACTCCGCCAGATCCTGCGGCACATCCTTCCCCTTCTCATACCGACTCGCAAGTTCATACTGCGCCGATACGTCGCCGTTGCATGCCGCCTTGCGGTACCAATCCACCGCTTGAGCGGCGTCCTCATCGGTCCCGCAGCCGGAATCGTATAGCTGACCCAGCAGGTATTGGGCTGCGGGATACCCCAGGAGCGCGGCCTCGCGGCATAGTTCGAATGCCTTGTGCGGGTTTTGTCCCACACCATCGTCGCCGGCTTGGTATCGTTTGGCGAGATCGTACAGTTCTTCGGCTTCTCTCATGGTCGCTTCCTTGTCGGCGGACATCAACGGCGTCGGTGTGTCCCCAAACCGCCCAGAGGCACGGTGATCGTCGGAAACTCCGTCCTGAAACAGGCTTTCGGAGTCCATCGTCATATGCATTTTATCAGCATCGCTCGCGGCGACCCTTCTCAGGCTCCGGTACCGTCTGCGGCGGGACTTGTCCACGCTCCAATAGTGAGCTGGCTCACGTTGTGGACGGCGAAGGGGCTGCGGCGGCGTTCCCGGTAGGATAGGTGTCAGTTTGCGGGACAAAATCCCGCCACGCTTGAGACCGCTCGGGCCGGTAGCCCGGGCGCCTAAACGCGCAGTGTGTACAACTACATAATGCGCAACCACACAACACCGTGTGCCGGCAACAATGACGGTACGCAAGTAAAGGAGTGCTTACATGGCTGCACAAATCTGGTACGAGAACGATGGCGATCTGTCCGTGCTCGAAGGCAAGAAGGTCGCGATCATCGGTTACGGTTCCCAGGGTCACGCGCATGCGCTGAACCTGCGCGATTCGGGTGTCGACGTGGTGGTCGGCCTGCGTCCGACCTCGAAGTCGGTCGAGTTCGCCAAGGAGCAGGGCCTCGAGGTCAAGTCCGTGGCTGAGGCGTCCGCCGAAGCCGACGTGATCATGATCCTGGCCCCGGATCAGTACCAGCGTACGATCTGGGCCAACGACATCGAGCCCAACATCAAGCCGGGCGCCGCTCTGGCCTTCGCCCACGGCTTCAACATCCACTACGGCTACATCAAGCCCACTGAGGACCATCCGGTGTTCATGGTCGCGCCGAAGGGCCCGGGCCACATCGTGCGTCGTGAGTACGCCGCCGGCCGTGGCGTCCCGGTCGTCGTGGCCGTCGAGCAGGATCCGCGCGGCGACGGCTGGGCGCTGACCCTGGCTTACGCCAAGGCCCTTGGCGCTCTGCGCGCCGGCGCCATCAAGACCACCTTCAAGGAGGAGACCGAGACCGATCTGTTCGGCGAGCAGAACGTGCTGCTCGGCGGCGTGAACAAGCTCGTCGAGATGGGCTTCGAGGTGCTGACCGACGCCGGTTACCAGCCGGAGATCGCCTACTTCGAGGTGTGCCACGAGCTCAAGATGATCGTCGACCTCATGAACGAGGGCGGTCTGAACAAGGATCGCTGGTCCTGCTCCGACACCGCCCAGTACGGCGACTACGTCAACACCTGCATCGACGAGCACGTCCGCGAGCGTATGGAGTACCACCTCAAGCGCATCCAGGACGGCTCCTTCGCCAAGGAGTTCATCGACGACCAGGATGCCGGCGCCCCGAAGTTCAAGGCCCTGCAGGAGGAGTACTCCAACGTGCGCATCGAGACCGTCGGCCCGAAGCTGCGCGCCATGTTCTCCTGGAACAAGGACGGCGTGAAGGATGCCGATGAGGCCAACTCCTTCACCGGCAAGATCGCCCGCGCCCAGGTGCAGTGAGCGACCGGTGATCGGTTGAATCCCCAGCCGTGCCGATAACGGCATGGCCGCGTCGAGCCGCCCCGCGCAATGCGGGGCGGCTCTTGCGTATCGGCGAAGGCGCCGATGCGTTGCCGTCGACGAGTGCCCTACCTCGTATATGATCGATCCGTTCATTATGTTTGGCTCCCCTCGTGGAGGCTGAGCCGTGAAGCAAACAGCGGAGCTGTTTGCAGGCGAAGGCGAGGCAGCAGCCGAGCAGACAAGGCTGCGGCCGTAAGGCCGTCCGCAATTGCAGGACGAGCTGGCCGTGAAGCGGCCTGAGGGGAGCATTACCGCGAACGCCTGAATCAAGCCGATTCGCATGGTCTCCCCTCAGTCGGCTACGCCGACAGCTCCCCTCGGAGAGGGGAGCCAGAATTACTAAACGAATTAACGACGCGAACTACTAGACTGGATCACGGCATGATCCAGACCGTGCAGTCGAGAAAAGAGAACGCCATGGCCGATACCGTCGATACCGCTGATACCGCCGAACCGTCCGCAGCGGCGGTCGGTCCCGATGGGCGGCCGTGCTGCCGATACGACTTCTACGCGGCCGGGCCGTTCTTCGACGACCGGGAGGTCTCCAGCATGGAAGGCTTGGAACGGGTGCTCGAGGAGCGCGGCAAGGTGCTGTTCAAACCGCGGTTTGCCAGCGACATCAGCGTGGTCAGCCCGCGTCAATGCTTCGAGGACGACTGCGGAGGCATCCTCGCCTCGCGCGCGGTGATCGCCAACCTCATCGACGACGATCCGGGCACGATGTTCGAGATCGGATTCGCCTACGGGCATGGCATACCCGTCTATGGCTACCATGACGGGCTGCAGCCGGGCGGATCGGTGAATCTGATGATCGCGCAGTCGGTTCGGGCCATTTTCGCCGGTCCCGATGATCTTGCCCATTGGCTGGATACCGGCGAACACGCCGATCTGCCGATCCGGCAGTTCTGACCGGCTTCCTTGGGCGCCTGATACGCGTCTGATATGCGCCTGATCGGTGCATATCATCCCGACTCAAGGCGAAATGGTCCGCGTGCGTGCGCCGATCCGCGGTCACGGCGGGCCCATTGTTCACAGGATGCGAGTTGTCGGTGCGCGGGTGTCTTGAAACACCGATTATTTGGCCTTTTCAAGGATGAAAATCGCCGTTGCAACCGGTTCCACTACTACCCGGCGCACCGACAACTCGATACTACGCTGCATGCGAGGTCGCAAATGGTTGCCTCGCGGTCACGGCAGGGTCACAACGTGGCTCGGAACGGCCACGCGGGCAGCCCGTCGCCATTGCACAGCGGCGCCGGACCCCAGCTACGCCACGCATAGCGCACCGCAACCGGATCGGGCGCTTCCGCGGCCGTGACGGTGACCGTATCCCCGTCAATCGTGGCGGCCGCAGGGTGGAAGACGCCGTCGCCGCTGGCAAGTTCGAACCCCGAGTCCTCCGCATGACGATAAGTCGTTCCCGACTGGTTTTCCGGCGTGTCACGGCCGGAGGCTCCGCGCACATGCCGTTGCGTGCCCGGAACCGTGCCGTCGAATCGCAATCCCGCCGCATGGGCGAAACACAGCGTGACGGTGTGCGGTGCGGAACAGACGGATGGCGTCTGCCCCGAAACCGTTGCCGCAGCCGTGGCAGCCGTGGCAGCCGTAGCAGCCGTGGCGGCCGCAGCAATCAGTGTCGGGCCGTCGGCGGGAACGTCGCTTCGCCCGTACACATGGCGCAGCGCGCAGTCGGCAAGGCGCTCGCCGGGCGTGCGCTTGTCGGTCGGATGGATGTTGTCGAATTCGCCGCAGTCCATGGTGCAGATCGCATGCACGCCCGCAATCGCGCGGGCCGCATCCGTCTGCGCCTCGCGGATTACCGGCCAGTGCAGCGGGTCGGCGTTCGCCGCAGCCGTATTCTTGTCGATCCACTGCGGCAGCTGCACGATCAGGAACGGCGGCCACGCGTCCCGGCCTTGCGCATCCTCCGCGGTGGCACAGTGCGGGGCGCCATCGCCGGTTGCCGCCTGCCGGCCGGGTTGCCACAGGTCGCGCCACTCCCTGATCAGCAACCCCAACAGCTCCCGATACGAGCCGCAGTACGCCTCGTCCTCCTCGCCCTGGTACCACAGGAATCCAGCGATGCCGTACGGGGCCACGCGCTCGATCATCGTGCCGAACGGGCCGGTCGGGCGGTATTGCGAGGTCGGCGTGACGGGTGGCGGCCAGGGGCATTCGCCATAGCGCGCGTTCAGCGTGTCCCAGGTGATGTCCGGTTCCGCGGCGCGGGCCTTGCCGATGGTGTCGTTCCAGGTGTTGAACTTCGTCTGCCAGGCATCCGTCTCGGCGGCGAACTGTTCGTCGGTTTTGTCGGCTATCGCCGCGTCGAACCGAGCCAGGTACCCGCGGCCGGCCTCGCAGGTCCGCAGCGTGTCGCGGCTCATCCACGAGGTGATCGACGTGCCGCCGATATAGCAGTCCACGATGCCGACCGGAACATCCGGCCCGAGCTCGGCGCGCAGCCTGCGGGCGAAATAGTAGGCGACGGCCGACATGGTGCCGCTTGTGTCGGGGCCGGCGATCTGCCATGCGGCATGGTCCTCGGCGTCCGTGTCGATCACGCCGGTTTTCGGCGTGTTGTAGAACCGCAGCAGCGGGTCCGCGCTGGCGGCGACGGCTTGGTCGGCGCCGGCGCTGTTGCGCAGTTCGAGCTCCATGTTGCTCTGCCCGCCGGCCAGCCACACTTCGCCGACATGGACGTCGAGATATTTGAGCATGATGCCGGAACGGTCGCTGACGGTGAGAGTGTACGGCCCGCCGGCCTCCACCGCCGGCAGGGCGAGCAGCCAGTCACCCTTCCCGTCGATGGTGGCGAAGGCGCTGACGCTGTCCGAGACGGCGTCCGACGCATCGGGAGTGTGCAGCGTGATCGGCCGCCCCTGATCCGGCGACGACAGCGTGGCGATCACCGTTCGGCCGGGCGTGCCGGTGCCGAATACGGGGATGGGTTGGCGCCGCTGCAGCACCATGGCGTGCGAGAAGACCGCCGCCGGCCGCAGTTTCGGTGAGCCGATCGGCTTGTCGACCGGATCGGCGCCCTCGCGCACGCCGCTGAGATTCGCCCCGGGCGCCGGTCCGGTGGCAATGGTTGATTCGCTCATGCTTGGTCGCTTTCCGTGATGGTGGTGGATGAATGGATGGATGACGGTATGAGGGGCTATTCGGCCCAGATATCGCCGCTGAGCGAGCCGATGAATGCGGTGAGCTCGCGGGCCATCTCCTCGTGCTCGGCCACGCGTGGGTGCCCGGGGGTGGCCGAACCGTTGCGGGAGAACAGGAAGTGATGTATCGCCGGGTCCGCGGCGGTCCGCACGGCCTCGTCGATCGCACGGTCCCAGCTGGGATCGTGCTGCAGCAGGGTGGTCAGGCAGATGATCGTCGCCTTCGGATACGTTTCGCGCAGCTTGCGCAGGAAATCCACGTATCGGGCGCGCCAGTGCGCGGCCTGATCGCCGTCGTAGTCGGCGGCCATGAAGTCGAAGGGATGCGCGTCGTTCTGCCCGACCGCCACGATGACGACCTGCGGGGTGTAGCGCGCGAAGTCCCACGGCTTGCCGCCGCCCAGCGTCGGATTGTATTCGATGCGGTCCCATGCGCTTTCCTGGCCGACGTAGTCGGGGCCGTTGAACCAGCCGATGCCGTCGATCAGCGAGATGCCGCCCTGCGATACGTCGTGCAGCTGCGCGCCGAGATTGCGCGCGGTGATGGCCGCATACGAATGCCAGGCATTGCTGTAGGAGCTCAGATCCACATCCGGGTCGGGTTCGCCGGTGTAGAGCGAGGCCTCGTTGCGCTCGCCGCAGGACACGGAGTCGCCGTAGACCTCGATGCGGCGATCCGGCGCCGGTGCCAGAGGCGGCATGACCTTCGCCCCCGCGTCGATGCCGAACCCAAGCAGCTCGACGTAGTGCTGCCCGTCCTGCCGCTTGAACACCGTCACCTCATGCTCGATGTCCGGCAGGCGCTCGGCCAGCGTGACCGTAACCGGGCCGTAGGGGTTGCGCAGCGCATCGTTCGGCTCGATGGTGCGGTCGAAGCCGGTTCCGCTCTCGCCGGCCGGCGACGACGAGGCCGGGGCCGGGGCTGGCGTGTGCGGCTGGCGCTCCGGGTTGGCGGTGCCGTTCTCGCCGGAGGCCTCGCTGCGGGAGTCCGCGCCCTCGTCGGATCCGGGAACGCTGGAAGCGCTGGTGCTGTTGTTCGGCAGCTCGTTGGCCCCGGTGAATCCCGATGGGATGCGCACCTTGGCCGGCTGCCCGTCGATGACGACGCCGAGGTGCGAATCGCCGTAGTTCCAGTAATTGATGAGGGATGCGGTCAGCGACGTGCCCGTGAAACGGAACGAGACCTGCGTATAGGGGAACACCCACACCGGGCGCTCGGGGTCGGCGTCGTCGATGCGGCCCATCGTGCGCAGGGCGGGGTCGTTGGGGCTGATATGGTGGCGTGTCGGCATGGCTGTCATGGCAATCCCTTGGTTTCGTCATTGAGGCGGATTACTGGCATCTGAACGGGCGGTATCCGCCTGTCCGGACGGTGGCTCCGGTGTTTCGGAATTATTTTATCGCAACACCTTAACCGGTTAATAATTGTATGATACACTCGTTTTTACGACCTGTTGATTACCGTCCGGTCATTAGCGGGGCGCGGTCCGTGGCCGTCGCGCGGAATGCCTTGGAAACGTCGTGAAACGCCCGGGGGCATGCCCGCATCCGGAGGCCCGGTTTGCGCGTGTTGCGGAGGTGCGAACCCCCGCGCCGGTGCCGGCCGGTTCCCGGCGCCGATGCGCCATGAGCGGGCGGCGAACAATCGAACCCTGCAACAACACAGACAGAGCGCCAAGGATGGCGCCCGATCGAACAACAAGAAAGGACAACACCCATGAAGTGCCCTGACGATTTCATGTTTGGCACGGCTACGGCCTCCTACCAGATCGAAGGCGCCGTGAACGAGGGCGGGCGATGCCCGTCGATCTGGGACACCTTCTCGCACACGCCCGGCCATACGCTGGGCGGCGACACCGGCGACGTGGCGACCGACTCCTACCACCGCTACAGGGAGGACATCGCGCTGCTCAAGGATCTCGGCGTCGACGCCTACCGCTTCTCCATCGCCATGCCACGCATCATGCCGACCGAGGGCGGTCCGGTCAACGAGCAGGGCGTCGACTTCTACAGCCGGGTGGTCGACGAGCTGCTCGAGGCGGGCATCAAGCCCTGCGCCACGCTGTATCACTGGGATCTGCCGCAGTATCTGGGCGACAAGGGCGGCTGGCTGAACCGCGACACCGCCTATCGCGTGGCCGAGTACACGCGCGCGATCGCCGAGCGGCTCGGGGACCGCGTCGATACTTGGATCACGCTCAACGAGCCGTGGTGCTCCTCCTACCTGAGCTACGGCGGCACCGAGCACGCCCCCGGCATGGGCGGCGGCCCGGTCGCGTTCGAGGCGGTGCATCACCTGAACCTCGCCCACGGTCTGATGGTGCAGGAGCTGCGTGACGTGATCACCAAGCCCGAGGCGAAGGTCGCCGTCACGCTGAACCTGCAGTTCAACCGCGGCGACGCGGACGCCGTGCATCGCACCGATCTGATCGGCAACCGCGTGTTCCTCGACCCGATGCTGCGCGGCTACTATCCGGCCGAGCTGTTCACCGTCACCAAGGGCATCTGCGACTGGAGCTTCATCAAGGACGGCGATCTCGAGCAGATCCACCAGCCGATCGACCTGCTGGGCATCAACTACTACTCGACCGGGCTGGTCGCGATGAGCGACCGCCCGCAGTTCCCCCAGTCCACCGAGGCGAGCACCTTCCCCGGATGCAGCGACATCGACTGGCTGCCGACGGCCGGCCCGCACACCGAGATGGGCTGGAACATCGACCCGAACGGCCTGTACGACATGCTGGTCCGCCTGCGCAACGAGTACCCCGAGTATCCGATGTTCGTCACCGAGAACGGCATGGCGTGCGCCGACGAGCTGGTCAGCGAAACCGACCCCGCGACTGGTGAAACGGTTAAATCCGTGCATGATGCCGATCGCATCGACTACTTGACCCGCCACTTCGACGCGGCCCGCCGCGCGATGGAAGCTGGCGTGGACCTGCGCGGCTACTTCGTGTGGTCCATGCTCGACAACTTCGAGTGGGCCTTCGGCTATTCGAAGCGCTTCGGCATCACCTATGTGGACTACGCCACGCAGGAGCGCACCCCGAAGGACAGCTTCAAGTGGTACCGCAAGCTCATCGCCTCCCGCGAGTTGCCCGAGCTGTAGTGTAGTCCGGCAAAGAGCCGGCGCGCTTTGCCTCGGATCCGTCGAATACGTCCGGCTCCCCTCTGGGAGGGGAGTTGTCCGCGAAGCGGACTGAGGGGAGCGTTACCGCGGGCGTGGAGTATCTCCTCCAAAGGAAACACAAGGATATGACGACGATATGCGCGCCCGACGGGCGCATGCTGTACGGCGGGGACTACAACCCGGAGCAGTGGCCCGAGGAGATCTGGGCCGAGGACATGAGGCTGTTCAAGGAGGCCTCGATCAACGAGGTCACCCTGAACGTGTTCTCCTGGTCCACGCTGCAGCCCAACGAGGACACCTACGATTTCACGCGGCTTGACCGCATCGTCCAAACGGTGAGCGACGCGGGCATGAGCATCATCATGGCCACGTCCACCGGCGCGCTGCCCTCATGGCTGTCGCTCGCGCACCCTGACGTCGAGCGCGTCGATTTCTACGGGCGCAAGCACCGTCAGGGCGAGCGCCACGACGCTTGCCCGAACAGTCCGACGTACCGCCGTCTTTCGGCGGCGCTCGCCGGCAAGCTCGCCGAACGCTACGGGCATCTGGAGAACGTGGTCGGATGGCATGTGTCCAACGAATACGGCGGATGGTGCTACTGCGAGCGGTGCGCCGCCGCGTTCCGGCAGTGGCTCGCCGCGCGCTACGGGTCGATCGATGCGCTCAACGAGGCGTGGAACACCGCGTTCTGGAGCGGCACCTTCCATTCGTTCGACGAGATCGGTCTGCCCGATTTCGCCGGTGACGGCATCGACGGCAACCGTGCGGTGCTGCCGGGATACACTCTGGACTACAAGCGCTTCTTCGGCGAATCGATCCGCGAGGCGTACCGCATCGAGAAGGCCGCGATCCGCGAGCACGACGCCGGCACCCCCGTGACCACGAACTTCATGGGACCGTTCGACAACTACGACTACCACTCGTGGGACCAGGACCTCGATATCGCCTCGTGGGACTGCTACCCGCAGCGCGACACCAAGCCGTCGAGCACCGCGTTCTGGCACGAGCTGATCCGCGGCGTCCGCCATGGGGACCCATTCCTGCTCATGGAGCAGACGCCCAGCCGGCAGAACTGGCAGAATTTCTGCTATCTCAAGGCTCCCGGTCAGATGCGCGAGATGAGCTGGCACGCGGTGGCGCACGGCGCCGATTCGGTGCAGTTCTTCCAGCTGCGGCGCTCGCGGGGCGGCTGCGAGAAGTTCCACGGCGCGGTCATCGACATCGACGGGTCGAACCGCACACGCGTGTTCCGCGAGGTGGCCGATCTCGGCGGCGAGCTGAAGCGGGTCGGCGCGCGGCTGCTTGAATCCCGCAGCGCGGCGCGGGTGGCGGTGCTGTTCGACTTCCAGAACTGGTGGGGCCTCGAATCCTGCGTCGGCCCGACCCGCAGCCTCGATTATCTGGCCGAATGCGAGCGGTACTTCGCCGAGTTCGCGCGGCGCAACATCGCCGTCGACGTGGTGCCGGTCGGCGCGGATCTGAGCGGTTACCGGATCGTGCTTGCGCCCTGCCTGTACATGATGCGCGAGGGCTTGGCGGACCGTCTGCGCGCCTACGTGCGTGGCGGCGGGCGACTGCTGCTGACGACCATGTCGGCGCTGGTCGACGGGAACGACAATCTGTTCCAGGGCGAATGCCCGGTGCCGCTGCGCGATGTGGCCGGCGTATGGGCCGAGGAGACCGACGCGCTGCCGCCTGACATCGCCCTGCCGCTGGTCGGCGGCACCGCCGATGACGGTGCGGCTCTTGGCTTATGCGGCATGCTGTGCGACATCATGCATCCGGATTCGGATACGCGCGTGCTGGCGCGGTATGGCGGCGACATGTTCTACGCCGGTACACCCGCGATCACTGAGCACGTCTTCGGCGACGGTCGTTGCTGGTATGTGGGCACGATGCCGGATGAAGCCGCCGTGCGCGCCGTGGCCGACGGCATGCTCACCGGGCTGGGCCTTGCCGGGTATGACAGCCCTGAAGGCGTTGAGATCACGTCCCGCGTGGCTGCCGATGGCACGGTGTTCACCTTTGTGATCAACACCACGGCCCACGCGCAGACGGTGTCGGCGCCCTGCTCCGGTAAGGATCTGCTGGGCGAGGCTTCGGTCAAGGCCGGCGACGGTGTCGTTGTGTCCCCGTACGGCGTCATGCTGATCGCGTAGCGATCGGCGCTTTTGCCGCGCGGCGTTCCTGCGTCGCGCGGTTTTTTTATTGGCGCGATCGCGCGTCCACCGCGTGGCCAAGGTTTCACGGCGCGGTCAGGGCTCCACGGCGCGGTAATCATTCCACCGCGCGGTAAACCTTCCACCGCGTGGTGTAGAGGAATGGCGGTATTTCGCGGTTTCATCAAAACGAGTTACCGCGCCGTGGGAGTTTTACTGCGCCGTGGGAGTTTCGCCATGTGGTGGAATGTTTGCTGTGCGGTGTTTTTCCATGGCGGCGGTGATTCTTCCACCGCGTGGTAATCATTCCACGGCGTGGTAATCTTTCCACCGCGTGGTAATTTCCTCACGGCGTGGTGATTGGTCCACCGCGTGGTGGTGGGGAATGGCGGTATTTCGCGGTTTTGTCAAAATGGGTTACCGCGTCGTGGGAGTTTTACCACGCGGTGGAACCTTTGCTGCGCGGTGGGTGGAAGGTTTACCGCGCGGTGGAAGGTTTGCCGCGTCATGGGGGAAGCGGGCTACGCCGTGAGAAAGCTGGACGCGCCATGGGAAAGCCGGTTGTGCCGCGAGAAGTTGGTTATGCCATGGGGAAGCGTTCGCATGGAGCGGGTTCCCCGCGCGAGAACCCGCTTGCCGCACAAGAACCCCTGCGCAGCCCCCTGCACGCAGCCCCGCACGGCCCGCCTACTCCTGCATTTTCTTGAGGTTGTAGAACTTGCCGTGGCGGGCCATGAGAGCGTCGTAGGTGCCCTCCTCCACGGCCTTGCCGTGCTCCATCACCACGATGCGGTCCGCGTTGCGGATGGTGGACAACCGGTGGGCGACCAGGAACGTGGTGCATTGGCCCATCATCTTCTCGATGGCCTCCTGCACCTTCTTCTCGGAGACCGAATCCAGCGCGCTGGTGGCCTCGTCGAACACGATGATGCGCGGATGGCGGATCAGCGCGCGTGCGATCGCGATGCGCTGGCGCTGCCCGCCGGACAGCGTGCCGCCATGTTCGCCGAGCTGGGTATCGAGGCCGTTGGGCAGGGCATCGACCACGTCGTCCAAACCGATCTCGCGCACGATGCGCTCCACCTCGGCGTCGTCCACGTCGTCCAGCCCATAGGTGATGTTGTCGCGCAGCGTGCCGGAGAACAGGATGGTGTTCTGCGGCACGACGGCGATCTGGCTACGGTAGGCGTCGAGGTCCATATTGGCCAGGTCGATGCCGTCCACGGCCACCGATCCGCGTTCGGGCACGCCGAATCCGATCAGCAGCTTCAGCAGCGTCGACTTGCCCGAACCGGAATCGCCCACGAGCGCGAGCGATTGGCCGGCCGGCACGCTCAGCGAGAAATCCTTGAGCACGCGGTGGTACTCGGGGCTGTAGCGAAAATCGACATGCCGGAACTCGACGTCGCCGCGCAGCGGCCCCGGTTCCACGCGGCGGGAGTTGCGCTCGATATCGTCGGCCTGCAGGATCTCGCCGATGGACGTGACCGATTCCACGCCCTTGGTCAGCACCGGGTACAGGTTGATCAGGCTGGAGATGCTGTTGACGATCTGCCCGAAATAGGTCTGGAACAGCACGACGTCGCCGATCTGGATACGTCCGTTCAGCGCCAGATAGGAGGTGAACGCAAGGCACCCCAGCTGGAAGATCTGGAACACGACCCAGCTGGTGGCTCCGAACAGCCCGTTGACCACGTCCAGCCGCAGGCCGGTATCGTGGATGTGGTTCAGCCGCCGGCTCATGTGGTCGATTTCGACGTGCTGCAGGCCGTGCGCGCGGGTGACCGGGATCATCTCGATCATCTCGGCGACGGCCGCCTGCGTCTGTTCCATCTGATAGCGGAAGTCGTGGTTGGACTCGCGGATGGGTTTGCGGAACAGGTACATGGCGATCACGGCCGCCGGCACCGTCAGCGCGAAGAACAGCAGCACGGTTGGGCTGTGCATCGCCGTGACGACGACGGCGATGGTGATGTCGAGCACGATCAGCGGTAGGCTGCGGTAGGTCTGGTCGAGCAGCACCTCCACGTTCTCGACGTCGCGCATGACCTTGGACAGCAGCCGGCCCGACTGCGTCTCGTTGTGGAACCGGATCGACAGCTGCTGCAGCTTGACCACCAGACTGCCGCGCAACTTGCGTTCGATGCTGCGGTTGACCCGCCCGAAGTGCAGCGCGTACATCCAGGTGGTGAGCACGTTCTGCAGGATGAACACCAGCGCGATCGCCAGGTTGATCCACAGCTCGCTGATCGTGTGCTGCTCGGGATAGGTGATGACGTTGATGACGTTGCTGGTGACGATGGGGATGACCCAGACCGGGGACTGCTTGGCGATCAGCCCCAGCGTGGCGATGGTCAGATCCTTGCCGCTGCCCTTGAAGAACCCGAGCAGGATGTGGATGGGATGGCCTGCGTTCCTGCGGTACGTCGCGATGTACTCGGTGAACGACCACGGGGTGTCGGCCGGAATGCCCTCGGTCCAGATGTCGTCGTCGGTCTCGGCGGCGCCGCCGGTGGCGCCGAACTTCGGCTGGGCGGGTTCCGTTGCGTTCATGGACGGCATGCTCCTTGTATCGGGGTCGTACGGGTTCGGCCCGTACCGGATCAAGGCGCGCGGGGGATATGCGCCTCATTGCTGCTGTGCTTCTCCCTAGCGTACCGTGATTCGAAGCATATTGCCTAACCGTTTCAGTAAAACGGCATGTCTTGGGGCGTCATGACTGCAAAAATGGTACAGATTCAGATGGTGACACGCCGTAAGTTCAGCTTAATCACAGCGCGCCGTCAGCCGTTCGGACCATTTCCAGCGGCGACGAAAAGATTGAAATTCCAACGGTTTCAGGCCATATATGGAGCATGAGAAGCGAGTATTTTCTTCATTGGATGAACATTCTTGTTAACGGAGTTACTTAACCGGTTGACAAACACTCCAGCATGGTGTTATCCTGACTATCAACAACACCGATAAGGCTTGCAACTCAAGGCTTATCGCTGCTGCCCCGCACGTAAGGTCACGGCTGACTTACTGCGTCGGAAAGAGAAATCAGTACGGAATTGTTGCCGTTTTCAGTCATCGGCTGGCAAAGGAGACAGAAATGAAAGCATGGAAGAAGATCGTAGCGGCTGCCGCGGCCGGCGTGTGCGCCATCAGCATGGCCGCTTGCGGAAGCGGTTCATCTGGTGAAGCCACCGATCTGACCTACGACAAGATCGAGCTGGGCACCACCGGCAAGGACATCAAAACCACCATCAACCTGTTCAGCCAACGCACCGATATGCTGCAGGACTCCTACAACGGCACCACCTGGGCCCAATACATCAAGGAATTCAACAAGCTGTACCCGAACATCACGGTCAAGGTCGAGGGCGGCACCAACTACGGCGATGCGGCGCTCACCCGCCTGCAGGGCGGCGACTGGGGCGACATGATGATGATCCCGACCGTCGACGCCTCCGAGCTGCAGAACTACTTCCTGCCGTTCGGCACCGTCGACAACCTGAAGGACGAAGTGCACTACGTGTACGCCCAGCAGTACGACGGCAACGTGTACGGCATCTCCTCCACCGGCAACGCCGTCGGCATCGTCTACAACAAGAAGGTCTTCAAGGACGCCGGCATCACCGAGCTGCCGAAGACCTCGGACGAGCTCATCTCCGACCTCAAGCTCATCAAGGACAAGACCGACGCCACCCCGCTGTACACCAACTACGCGGCCGGCTGGACCATGGGCGCCTGGGACGCCTACATCGGCGGCACCGCCACCGGCGACGCCAAGTACATGAACCAGGAGCTGCTGCACACCGAGGACCCGTTCTCCGACCCGGGCGACGGCACCCACGCCTACAACGTGTACAAGATCCTCTACGACGCCGTGTCCGACGGCCTGATCGAGGACGACTTCTCCACCACCGACTGGGAAGGCTCCAAGTCGCAGATGAACTCCGGCAAGATCGCCACGATGGTGCTCGGCTCCTGGGCCGTCTCCCAGATCAAGAGCGTGGGCGAGAACGCCGATGACATCGGCTACATGCCGTTCCCGATCTCCGTCGACGGCAAGCAGTACACCTCCTCCTCCGCCGACTACGCCTACGGCATCAACAAGGACTCCTCCAAGGAGAACCAGGAAGCCTCGATGATCTTCGTCAAGTGGATGACCGAGAAGTCCAACTTCTCCATCAACGAGGGCGGCCTGCCGGTCGCCAAGAGCCAGGACGGCGAGCTGCCGGACGTCTACTCCGAGTTCAAGGATGTCACCTTCGTCGAGGATGAGCCCGCCGTCAAGGGCGAGGAGGATCTGTTCAACGACCTCAACTCCGACTCCGAGCTCAACATCAACGCCTCCGGCGACGCCCGCGTCCAGTCCATCGTCGAGAACGCGGCCAACAAGACCAAGTCCTACGACGACCTGGTCAAGGAGTGGAACGAGAAGTGGAACGCCGCGCTGAAGACCGAGAACTCCGAGGTCAAGTACACCACGGTCGTCAAGTAAGCCCCACCGCTTCATCCGCAATCGTCACGGTCGGGCAGTCGTCAGCAACATGCCGGTGGCTGCCCGCACCCGTTCCGCATAACAATCAATCCGCATGACCCGCCCGGCGTATGACAGCGCCGGCGTGGTGGAAACCACCGAGGAGAAGGATCCATGACCTCGTCAGCAGCGGGAACGGCAGTCGCCGAGATTCCCGAAAACATTCAGCCAAGGAATTGGCGCAAGACAGGGATTATCGTCGCGTTTTCCGCGATTCCGCTCGCCCTGCTCGTCTTCTTCACCTACCTGCCGTTCTTCAACATGGTGGGCTACTCGTTCTACAAGATGAAGTACATCGGCACCCCGAAGTGGATCGGCCTGCAGAACTACATCGAGGTCTTCACCCGCCCGGACACCCTGTCCTCCCTCAAGCTCAGCCTCTACTACATGGCCGGCGCCCTGATCCAGGTGGCCATCGCGCTGTACCTGTCCACGATGCTCGCGTTCAAAGTGCGCGGCGGCGGCTTCTTCAAGGCCGTGTACTTCTTCCCCTACCTCATCAACGGCATCGCGGTCGGCTTCATCTTCAAGTTCTTCTACACCCGCGGCTACGTGTTCGACACCGTGCTGCAATGGTGCGGATTCCAGCTCGACAACCTGCCCTACTGGCTCAAGGACCAGAGCATCAACAACTGGGCGCTGGTCGGCGCCTCCATCTGGCGCTATCTCGGCCAGAACGTGATCCTGTTCATCGGCGCCATCATGTCGGTCGACAAGACCCTGTACGAGGCCGCCGAGATCGACGGCGCCAACAAGTGGCAGCAGTTCAAGCACATCATCCTGCCGGGCATCCAGACGATCCTCGTGCTCAACATCATCCTGTCGATCACCGGTTCGCTCTCCGCCTTCGAAGGCCCGTACGTGATCACCACCGGTGCGAACGGCACCGCGACCTACTTCGTGCTCATGGACCAGCTGGCCCACGGCAGCCAGAAGGTCGGCCTCGCCTCCGCCATGGCGGTGGTATTGCTGGCGATCATCCTGGTATGCGCCATGCTCCAGCAACTGTTCTTCAAGTATGTGTTCCGCGATGCCGACGACGGCGTCGCCAAGGCCAAGAAGAAGGCCGCGAAGGCCGAGCGCCAGCGCCGCAAGATGGCGCTGAAGAACGCCCCGATCATTCGCAACGGCTCCCGTAACTCCAAGGAAAAGGCGGTGGCATGATGACTGACGTCGTCGCGCAGGCCAAGGCGCGCAGCATGGCGCGCAGCGGTTCATTCTGGTACAAGTTCAAGAACGGCCTGCTGGTGGCCTTCAAGTACATCTCGCTCATCTTCGTGGCGTTCTGGATGGTCGTCCCGCTGGTCAGCTGCTTCGTGACCGCGGCCAAGACCACCAAGGAATACCAGAGCACCTCCGTCATGCACATGCCGGAGAACTGGTTCAACTTCAGCAACTACGTGCAGGCGTTCAAGTCGTCCAACATGGCCGTCGCCTTCCGCAACTCCTTCGTCGTGCTGGTCGTCGTGCTGATCATCACCACGTTCATCGGCACCATGCTGGCCTACGTGCTGAGCCGCTTCACCTTCCCGGGCAACGCGATCATCCGCGGCCTGTTCACCGTCGCCGCGCTGCTGCCGGGCATCGCGATGCAGGTCCCGATGTACAAGATGATGGTGCAGATGCACGCGGTCAACACGATGTGGGGCTACATCCTCATGATGTGCGGCACCGACGTCATCTCGATCTACGTGTTCATCCAGTACTTCGAGAACATCTCCACCTCGCTCGACGAGGCGGCCATCATGGACGGCGCCTCCTACTGGACCATCTACTCGCGCATCCTGCTGCCGCTGCTCAAGCCGGCCATCGTCACCTGCATGATCCTCAAGGGCGTCGGCGTGTACAACGAGTACTACGCCTCGAACCTGTACCTGCAGAAGGAAAGCCTGAAGACGGTCGCCATCGCGCTGTACTCGTTCACCGGCCCGATGGGCAGCCAGTACAACCTGATCTGCGCCGGCGTGATCATCACGCTGCTGCCGATGCTGATCCTGTTCCTGATCTTCCAGAAGCAGATCTACAACGGCGTCGCCGCTGGCGCCGTCAAGGAGTAAGCCCGTGCGGCCGGCTCCCCTCCTGGACGAGGGGAGCCGCCGTCATATCCGACCGGATCCCGATCGCGGGCATCGCGCTGATGTTCCCACCGCCGAACAGCCCGCAACGACACAAGGACATATCATCATGACCCACACACCGAACACCTTCACCTCTCTCACCGAGGGCTGGACGGTCCGTGCGCTCAACCCGCAGGTCGCTCCCGAACCGCTGCGTGACGCGATCGCCGACGGCATTCCCGCCACCGTGCCGGGCGAGGTCACGCTCGACCTGCTCAACGCCGGCCTCATCGACGAGCCCTTCGACGGCGACAACGAGAACCGCCAGCAGTGGATCGGCGACGTCGACTGGCAGTTCGAGACCACGTTCGAATGGCATGCCGACGGCAAACCCCGCCACGACCTGGTCGCCTACGGCCTCGACACCGTCGCCACCGTGCAGCTCAACGACCAGTTCGTCGGCTTCGCCCAGAACTACCACCGCTCCTACCGCTGGGACGCGCGCGGCCAGCTGCGCGACGGCCTGAACACCCTCACCGTCACCTTCGCCTCCTCCGTGCGCGAGTCCGACCGCCGCGAGCAGGAGCTGGGCTACTATCCGCACACCGAGCACCACGCGTTCAACCAGCTGCGCAAGCCCTCCTACCAGTTCGGCTGGGACTGGGGCATCGACGTGGCCAACGCCGGCATGTGGCGCGAGATCGGCATCGACTCCTGGTCCGGCGTCCGCCTAGCCGCGGTGCGCCCGCTGGTCAGCGTACTGGGCGACGGCACGACCGGCGTGCTCACCACCACGGTGGAGATCGAGCGCGAGGGCGAAGGCCGCGTGATGACCTCGGCCGACGCGCATACGCAGCAGAAGCCGACGCCCGTCAGCGTCACCCTGACCGGCCACGGCACCGACGTCACCGTCGAGGGTGAGGTCGAGTACGGCCGCAACACCGCGACGATCATCACCGTGGTGCCGAACGCGCAGCTGTGGTGGCCGCTCGGCTACGGCGATCAGCCGTTGTACGACGTGACCGTGAAGGCCGGCGGTGAGTCCGTGCCGGCCGAGGACGGCGTGTGGTCCGGCCGCGTCGGTTTCCGCACCGTGCACGTCGACACGCGCGCCGACGAGGTCGGCCGCCCGTTCCAGATCTACGTGAACGGCGTGCCCGTGCACGCCCGCGGCTACAACTGGGTGCCGATCGACGCGTTCCTGAGCCGCGGCGACAAGGCGTTCTACGCCGCGCGGTTCGCCGATCTGGTCGAGTCCAACTCGAATATGGTGCGCGCCTGGGGCGGCAGCATCTACGAGTCCGACGAGTTCTACGATCTGGCCGACGAGCTCGGCGTGATGGTCTGGCAGGACTTCATGCTGGCCTGCGCCGCCTACCCCGAGGACTCCGCGACCAAGGCCGAGATCGAGGCCGAGGCCCGCGAGCACATCACCCGCCTGAGCTCGCACCCGAGCCTGACCGTGTGGAACGGCTCCAACGAGAACTACGTCGCCTACTCCGAGTGGGGCGGGTTCAAGCAGGCGCTGCGCGACGACGACAAGCCGGCCAACGAGTACGGCTACGGCGAGAAGGGCTGGGGCGACTACTACTACGCCGACCTGTTCCCGAAGCTGCTGGCCGAGCTCGACCCGACGCACGTCTACCTGCCGAGCTCCCCGATGAGCTTCACCAAGTTCGTGGACGCCAACAAGGACGTCGACGGCACCATGCACATCTGGGACGTGTGGAACCGCGTGGATTACCGCACCTACGCCGACTACACGCCGCGCTTCGCCGACGAGTTCGGCTACCAGGCGCCGCCCGCGTTCAGCACGCTCACCCGCGTGGTGCACGACGAGCAGCTCGAGCCGTTCGGCAAGCAGATGCTGGTGCATCAGAAGGCCATGGGCGGCAACTACAAGCTGGCCCGTGGCATGCGCTCGCACCTGACCCCGGGCGACATCGACGACGTGAGCTACAACGCCGACGGCACCCGCAACTGGCTGATCCCCACCGACAACTGGGATTCGATCGAGGACTGGCACTGGGCGTGCCAGCTGCAGCAGGCGCATGCGATGCGCTTCGGCGTCGAGCACATGCGCTCGCTCGAGCCGATCAACGCCGGCGCACTGATCTGGCAGCTCAACGACGACTGGCCCGTCGTCTCGTGGGCGGCGGTCGACTACTACGGCCATCGCAAGCCGATGTGGTACGCCTCGCGCGACTTCTTCGCGCCGCGCCTGGCCACGATCCAGCCGCGCGTCTCCGACAAGGCCCGCGAGGACAAGAGCTGGGAAGGCAAGCGCGTGGCCGCGGACCACCTGGCGCTGGTCGTGCTCAACGACACCCGCGAGGGCTGGAACGGGTCCTGGACCGTCGAGCGCCGCACGCTCGCCGGCGACGTGCTCGCCACGCAGACCTTCGACGTGATGCTCGGCCCGGTCGACCATGCCGAGCTGGCGCTCGACGCCGCCGTCGCTGGGTTCGGCGACCCGAACGGCGAGATCATCGTCGCCACGCCATCCGACGCGGCGTTCGCCCGCGCGGTCTACAACGGGGCGGAGGTCATTGACCAGCAGCTCGACCGTGCGCCGCTCGCGGCGTCGGCGACCGCCGTGGACGGCGGCTACGAGCTGACCGTGACGGCCAAGGCCTATGCGCGTGACGTGTTCTGCATGGTCGATAAGGTCGATCAGGACGCCCGCATCAGCGGCGGCATGGTCACCCTGCTGCCCGGCGAGTCGGTGACCTGGCGCATCGCGTCCGGCGCCGCCGTCGATCCCGCGGCGTTCGCGGCCGCGAACGTGCTGCGCTGCGCCAACGATCTCAAGCGCTGAACCGCTACGGCCCGTTGACGGATATCATTAGAATGATATCCGTCAACGGGCCGTGCTGAATCGCTTGACGAACCCAGAAACTGAGGACTGAAGGAGGGGACTGCGTTGAAGTCGAAGATGACCATCGCCGACGTGGCCAAGGCCGCCGGAGTATCCAGCAGCGCCGTTTCCTATGCTCTGAACGGCAAACCCGGCGTGTCCGAAAAAACGCGCGACAAGGTGCTGCAGGTGGCTGAGCAGATGGGCTGGAAGCCCAACAGCGCCGCCAAGGCGCTGTCCGACGCCAGCACGCATTCCATCGGATTGATCCTGACGTACGACACCGACGTGCTGTCCGTCGAGTCCTACACCATGGAGCTCATCGCCGGCCTGACCGCCGTGTTCGAGGCGCAGGGCTATTCGCTGCTGCTGCGCTCGTCCTCGAACCGCCAGCACGAGGTCAGCATCATGAAGGAGTGGATCGCCACCGGCGCGGTGGACGCGCTGCTGATGCTGAACGTCGAACTGAGCGACCCGCGCGTGGCGCTGCTCAAGCAGTACCCCAAGTTCCCGGTGCTGATGCTGTGCTCCGTGGAGATGTCCGACGGCATGACCGCCTTGTCCGACAACGAAAAGGGCGCGGCGCACCTCATCGTCGACTACTGCTACGAGCTGGGCCACCGGCATATCGCCCGCGTGGCCGGCCCGGAGATGATGGGGCACACCTTCGTGCGCGACAACGCCTTCCTCGACGAGACCTCGGAGCTGAATCTGCGTTACAACTGCCTGCATACGGACTACTCGCCGGCCGCGGGCCGCCGCAGCGTGGAACGGCTGCTGTCCCTGCCGAACCCGCCGACCGCCATCGTGTGCGATAACGACGTCATGGCGCTGGCCGCGATCAGAACCGCGCGCAGGCTGGGATTCAAGGTGCCGGAGGACCTGTCGATCATCTCGTGGGACGATTCGTTCATGTGCGAGATCAACGAGCCGAGCGTGACCGCGCTGAACCGCAACGTCGTGGGGCGAGGCAAGCGCGCCGCCCGCATGCTGATCGACATGGCCGAAGGGCGGCCGGTCGACTCCTATGTGGAGGACGACTACGAGCTGATCTTCCGCGATTCCAGCGGTCCGGTCGACCCCAAGGAGTGATTTCCGGAGTTTCGGAACCGTGCCATCCGTATATGGTGATGCCCCGCCCGATACGAGCGGGGCATCACCATATTGGCTACTCGGCGTTGTCTGGTTCGGCTGCCTCGGCTGCCTCGGCGGGCTTGGCCGGCAGGGCGATGATGCCGGACTGGAGCATCAGATGGATGACCAGCCATGCGCTGGCCGCGGTGAAAAGCAACGCCCAGAAGAAGACCGCCGGGAACAGGCCGCCAGGCACGAACACGGCGATCGCGAAGGGCAAAGCGTTGAGGACCAGAATCTCCAGCGCGACCACCGGGTATCGCAACGCCACGGCGAAGGACTGCCTGATCTGCGCGCCGACGGTCAGCTTGCTGCGCGAGGTCAGCGGGAACACGAATCCGGCGCCGGCCGCCACCACGATGGCGATGGCGATGATGACGCCGTATGCCAGCGAGGCCATGCTGACGTTCGTCTCCTGCTTGGTCAGATACCACAGATCGAAGGTGGCCAGCGCGGCGAATGCCGCAGCGATCGCCTCCAGCGCCAGCGAAACGCCGAAGCGACGCGTGAAGGCGCGGCCGAACTGCTTGAGCACATGCGCGTCGCGGCCCTCGTGCATCGCCCGCACCACCTCGTACATCGCTGCGGTCGAAGCGCCGATGGTGACGATGGGAATGCAGCACACCGCCCACGCGACGTTGACCATGGCCAGATCGCCGATGCGCGACATGAAAGCGTTGAATGGATTGTCCTGTTTGAAGATCTGCATGGGGTTCCTTGGGGTTGCTGGGGGTGTGAGGGACCGGGACTGATGGGTTTGGCGTATGCCATCGGCCCGCGCGGTCGTGGTCATGCGAGGGCGTGGTCATTCGGTGAGGAACGTGACCAGGCGTTGCGCGTTGCCGGTGTTGTGGGAGTCCTGCGCCAGCCCGATGAGCGCCGTGTCGTCCGCCGACCGCAGCGCGGTCCAGGCCGGTGCGTCGGCGAGTTTCAGGCCGTACGGCTTGGAGCCGCCTTTGCCCGATCCGTCGTAGTCGATGTCGGTGTCGTCGGCGTCGTTGAATCCGCGGAAGTCGGCGAATGCGCCGGACAGGGCCTTGCGCTGCCGCTCGGTGAGCGACCGGCTCAGCGAACGCATGTAGCCGTAGCCGGCCAGGGTCTCGAAATCGTCCGGGGCGGCGATGATCGCGTCGATCTCGTCGTTGGACAGCATGGTCTGCAGCTTGGTCAGACCGGACTCTTTGAGGTTGAAGTTGGCGTCGATGGCGACCCCGCCTTCGCGGCCTTCGGGCAGATTAAGCGCTTCGGATACGCTCGTCTGCAGGGTGGCCGCATCCTGTTCGCTCAGGGCGCTATTGATGACCGCGACATAGAGCTGCGGGGCCGGCGTAGGGGTGAGGATCTGCACCGCGAGATAGGTGACGACGATGATGGCCGCGATGGCCGCCGCCACACGGGCGAGCAGCTGGTCGCGGAAATATCCCCATTTCTGGTCGCGCGGCAACGCCAAAAGCGTGGCGAGGCGCGATTTTCCGCGGTATTCGCTGGTGTCGGCAAGGGTGCGTATGGCCTGCGCCTGGCGGTCGTCGATGGTGCCGCCGCCTCGCTGAGGGCCGTCATGCGATGATCGCGTCATAGCCGTTCGCCTCCTTGCCGTATGTGATGTATTTCAGTATAACGCAGAAATCGCATGTTTCTTAACCGATTAAGGTATAGTGTTGCATGGCATACGATGTTGTACGACATAAGGAGCGACAATGAAGTTCACGGATGGCTACTGGTGCGTCCGCCCGCATGTGCAGCGCGCGGCGAGCGAGGAGACGTATCGCATCGAAACCAGGCGGCATGCGCAGGGTGGCCCGCGGTCCGCGCTGCGGGCGCTGGTTCCCTCGACCCGTATCCTGTCGGTCGGCCATACCATGAACCTCGCCTCGTTCACCATCACGGTGTCGTCGCCGATGGAGGGCGTTGCGCGGGTGAACATCGAGCGTTGGCGCGGCGAATCCACCGGTCAGGGCTTCCCGATCGTCCCCGGCAACGGCGCGTCCGCCGGCGAGGCGTCCGTCGACGGGGAGACGGGCGACGGCGCCTTCGTCACCGGCGATCTCAAGGTGGCCATCGCCAAGGGCGCCCCCTTCTCCATGCGCTTCCTCGCGGTCGGCGAGGACGGCGGCGAAACCGTGCTCACCGCGGCGCAGGGCCGGGCCATCGCGCACTTCACCTTGGACGAGCTGGCGCCGGTGCCCAGCGAGCCGGTCGGCGAGTTCGGTGCCAGCGAGAGCGGCCGCGCCTTCGACGAATCGGACCGCTACATGCGCGTGCAGCTGGGGTTGGGCGTCGGCGAGAACGTCTACGGATTCGGCGAGCACTTCGGGCCGCTCGTCAAGAACGGCCAGACCGTCGACATCTGGAACGCCGACGGCGGCACCCAGAGCGAGCAGGCCTACAAGAACGTGCCGTTCTACCTGACCAACAAGGGGTATGGCGTGCTGGTCAACCATCGCGGGCACGTCTCGTTCGAGGTCGGCACCGAGAACGCCGCAGCGGTGCAGTTCTCCGTGCCCGGCGAGTCGATCGAGTTCTTCGTCATCGGCGGCGGCGATCCCAAAACCATACTGGACCGCTACACCGCGCTGACCGGCCGCCCGCCGATCGTGCCGGAATGGAGCTATGGCCTGTGGCTGTCCACCTCGTTCACCACGGATTACGACGAGAAGACCGTCACCGAGATGGTGAGCCGCATGAACGAGCTCGACATCCCGCTCAGCGTGTTCCACTACGACTGCTTCTGGATGAAGCCGTTCCAGCTGTGCGACTTCACCTGGGACGAAGACCATTTCCCCGACCCCGAGGGGATGCTCGGCAGGCTGCACCGCGAGTTCGGCCTGCACATCAGCGTGTGGACGAATCCGTACATCGGCCAGGAGACGCCGGTGTACGACGAGGCCGCCGCTGCCGGCTACCTGCTCAAGCGCACGGACGGCAAGGTGTGGCGCACCGACATGTGGGAATCGGGCATGGGCATCATCGACGTGACCAACCCCGAGGCCCGCGCGTGGTACAAGGGCAAGATCAAGGGGCTGCTGCGCCAGGGCGTGGACGCCATCAAGACCGACTTCGGCGAGCGCATCCCCTCGCGCGGCGTGCGGTGGTATGACGGCACCGATCCGGCGCTCATGCACAACTGGTTCACCGAACTGTACAACCGCATCGTCTTCGAGGCCATCGAGGAGGAGCGCGGCGAAGGCGAAGCGGTGCTCTACGCGCGTTCGGCCACGGTCGGAGGCCAGACGCAGCCCGTGCACTGGGGCGGCGACTGCGAATCCACCTTCGAGGCCATGGCGCAGAGCCTGCGCGGCGGGCTGTCGCTGCTGAGCTCCGGCTTCGGCTACTGGAGCCACGACATCGGCGGGTTCGAGGACACCGTGCCCGATTCCAACGTCTACAAGCGATGGGTGGCGTTCGGCCTGCTCAGCTCCCACTCCCGTCTGCACGGTTCGCGCCTGTACCGCGTGCCGTGGCTGTTCGACGACTGGGACCGCGAGCACGGCGTCGAGATTCCGGTCGGGCAGAGCGCCGTGGAGGTGCTGCGCGAATTCGCCGCGCTCAAGCGCAGGCTGACCCCGTATATCGTGCGCGCCGGCAAGGAGGCCCACGAGCATGGCACGCCGATCATGCGGCCGATGCTCATGGAGTTCCCCGACGACCCGGCTGCCTGGCAGCTGGACCTCCAGTACATGTTCGGCCCGGATCTGCTGGTGGCTCCCGTGTTCTCGCGCGAGGGCGACGTCGAGTACTACCTGCCGGCCGGCAAGTGGACGAACTGGTTCACCGGCGAGACGGTCGAGCCGTCCGGCGCCGGGGTGTGGCGTCGCGAACGCCACGTCGGCTTCGACTACGTGCCCCTGTGGATCCGCGGCGACGCCCGGTTCGAGCAGTGACGCGCCGCGACGGTACGCCATCCGTATACGTATCGTGAAAGGACGACACTGATGTTTGACCAAGGACCACACGTTGTACTGCGCCGCGACGGCGTCTGTCTGATTCTCAAGGCTCCCGACGGCGACATGCCGCAGGTGGAGTACTGGGGACGCGATTTTCTTGCGGGCGCTGTGGGCGCCACGCATGCCGCCGACCTAGCCGATCTCGCCCACGTCGACGGCGTCAATGGCGCCGGCGCCGCGCTGGACGAATCGGCGCTCGCGGCGCTGGATGCGATGACGCTCAAGGACACCCCGCCGAACAAGCCTGACGCGGCATGGCGCCCGTCGCTGCTGCCGCAGGGCGCTGAGGGCTGGGCCGGCCGTGCCGGTCTCGAATGCGCGCGCGGAGGCCGGCCGGTCTACGCCCGCTGGACCGGTACGTCCGTGAGCGCCGCGGCCGACGGCCATGCGCTGAGCATCACGGCCGAGGACGCGGTCAACGCGATCCGGCTGGAATCGACCATCGCCCTCCAGCCCGGAGGATTGGTCGTCATCCGCCACACCGTCACCGACACGGCCGACGGATCGACCGCGAACGGCGGCGAACCGCTGTCGGTCAGCTGGCTCGACGCCACGCTGCCGTGCCCCAAACGCGTGGACACGCTCACCCAGTTCACCGGCCGCTGGCCGCTCGAAAAGCAGCCGGCCACCGGCCCGCTGCCGGTCGGATCGGTCACCCGCGACTGCCGCCGAGGCAAGACCGGGCACGAATCCCCGTGGATGTTCATCGCATCCATCGGCGAACCGCGATTCGGCAGCGGTGACATCTGGTCCTGCCACCTCGCATGGAGCGGCAACCAGACCTACCGCAGCGACAATCTACCGGCCCACGAACCGCTTATCGGCGCCGGCGAGCTTCTCGGCTCCGGCGAGATCCGCCTTGCGGCCGGCGAATCGTATGCCACGCCGGAAATCTGCTTCGCCTACTCCGACCGCGGCCTCGACGGCATCGCCGCGCGATTCCACGACTGGCTGCGCTCGCTGCCGGGCCGCGTGGACCCCGCCGCCAAGCCGCGGCCGTTCACGCTCAACACCTGGGAGGCCGTGTACTTCGACCACGACGAGGCCACGCTCAAGCGGCTCGCCGACCGTGCGGCTTCGGTCGGCGTGGAGCGCTTCGTGCTCGACGATGGCTGGTTCCACGAACGCCGCGACGACACCAAGGGGTTGGGCGATTGGTGGGTCGACCCGGAAGTCTGGCCCAACGGCCTCGACGGGCTGGCCTCGCACGTCCATAGCCTCGGCATGGAGTTCGGCCTGTGGTTCGAGCCGGAGATGGTCAATCTCGACTCCGACCTGGCCCGCGAGCACCCCGAGTGGATCCTCGCCGCGCCCGAAGCCGTGCCGTACCGAGAGGATCTGTCCTACCGCGCGCAGTACGTGCTCGATCTGGTCAATCCGGACGCCTACCGGCATGTGTATGGCCAGATGGCCGAGCTCGTCGGGCGGCTCGGCGTGGACTACATCAAATGGGATCACAACCGCGAGGTGACCGAGCCGATGCACGGCGGCCGCTTCGGCCTGCACGAGCAGACCGAAGCGTGCTACCGCCTGTTCGACGATCTCAAGGCGCAATTCCCCGGTCTGGAGATCGAAAGCTGCTCCTCGGGCGGCGCGCGCACCGACGCCGGCATCCTGCAGCACGCCGATCGCATCTGGGCCTCCGATTCCAACGATCCGTGCGACCGCGTCGACATCCAGCGGTGGACCGAACTTATCGTGCCTCCGGAGATGATCGGCGCGCATGTCGGTCCTTCGCCGGCGCACTCCACGGCCCGGGCCACCGACCTGAGCTACCGCGCCGCGATCTCGCTGGAGGGCTGCTCCGGTTTCGAGTGGAACATCCTGGAATGCACGGACGAGGAACTGGCCGTGCTGAAATCGTTCGTGGCGCTGTACAAGGAGCTGCGCGGGCTGCTGCACACCGGCCGCGTGATGCACGCCGACTTCAAGGATCCCTCGCTGCGGGCCCGCGGCGTGGTGAACGCGGAACGCACCCACGCCGTGTGGGTGGTCGCCACCGTCGACAACATCCGTGACTGGCTGGCCGAGCGGCTGCCCGTCACCGGTCTCGATTCCGATCGCACCTACCGCGTGCGGATGCGCGGCGAGATCGGCGAATCGCACTGGGGGTGGGTCACCCCTCAGTGGCTCACCGCGGCCCAGTCCGACGGCGGCTTCGTGGTTCCCGGCCGGCTGCTTGCCAACATCGGGCTGCAGCTGCCCAACCTGTGGCCGATGCAGGCCATCGTGCTGGAGTTCGAAGCGCTCTGAGCGCATCCCCGTTTCCCGGCTCTCTTTTTTGAGACTGAGCCGGGAAAAGGGGGAGCCAGGCATAGTAGGAGAATTCATGGCGCGGGGCACTGGGGGACACGAACACTCAGCAACGATCCGTCATGATTCATCCGGAAAGGAATCCCATATGACTTCCATCACACCGATCCCGGTCGATCCGCGGCTCGCGCCGAACGCTCGCGCGCTGTTCGACGCATTGCACGCCGCATCCGGCGCTTTCGCGATGTTCGGCCACCAGGACGACACCTTCTGCCGTCACACCGCCGAAGCCGACTCCGACATCCTCGCCGTCGCCGGCGCCTATCCGGCCGTATGGGGATTCGACATGGGCCGCGTCGAACTCGGCTGGAACGAGAACATCGACCATATCCCCTTTGACGACATTCGCCGCGAGATGCGCCGCGCCCACGATCTCGGCGCGGTCGTCACGCTGAGCTGGCATTCGGTCAATCCGATCACCGAAGGCGGCTACGGCGACAACATGGCCGCCGACACGGTGGAAGCCGTGCTGCCGGGCGGGGCGCTCCATGAGAAGTACCTCGGCTGGCTCGGCGCGGTGGCCGACTTCCTGACCTCCGTGGCCGACTCGGACGGCGAACCGATCCCGATCGTCTTCCGCCCCTACCACGAGCACACCGGCGACTGGTTCTGGTGGAGTCCAGGCTCGCCGGCCCGGCCGACCGAGACCGCGCCGGAACAATACGCCGCCCTGTGGCGTATGACCGTCGACTACCTGCGCGACAAGCGCGGCGTGCACAATGTGCTCTATGCGTATTCGCCCGATCGCAGCCGTATCGACATGACCTCCGACGCCACAGTGAAACGCGGTTACCTGTACGGCTATCCGGGCGACGAGTATGTCGACGTGCTCGGCTTGGACGATTACTGGGACATCGATCAGCCGTTGGAGGGACCGGATGCCGCCGCCCCGGCCGAACGGCACGGCAAGTTCGTCTCGATCCTGACCTGCGCCGGGCGCCTGGCGCGGGAGCGGGGCAAGCTCGCCGCGGCGACCGAAGTCGGCTCGCCGCGCGAATTCGCCGCCGCGTTCGGCGATGACCCGGCCACGCCTTGGACCGCGTTCATGCTGAGCGCGGCCACCGCGAACGAGGACACCCGCCGCGTGCTGTGGTATCTGCCGTGGCGCAACTCGCCGGAGGCGGTCGACGGCGGCGCGTACGGCACGCCGGCTCCCGGATCGCCATATGCCGAGGATTTCCGCCGCTTCGTGCGAGACGATTTCATGCGTCTCGCCGATACCGTGCCCGCATGGCGCGGCAATGACGGCAATGACTGAGCAGGCATGCCAAATCCGGTCGAACGGAGTCATGCTTTTCATTGCTTAGGCAGATTGTTCGCTTCGTAGGCAGGCCTGTCGCGGACCTGCCACGCGAGTCCCCTATGATTCCAACCGTTCTCGGAGACGGTTCTCGCTGGTACCTGCCTACGAAGCGAACAATCTGCCTAAGCAATGCGGCATGGCGGGCATTCGCCCGTCGAAAGCGGTTCCTGGTGCCTTGTTTTCGCATCGGCAGAAACGCGATTGCCTCGGGCGGGATAAGCCGGTAGCGTTGACTGATGGGTCCGTAACGTAACCACACAATGCGCGCTGTGCAGCGCGCGCCAACGAAGGAGATATGGTGGTCGATAACAATCATGTGGGGAATGCCGTTGTGCCCGATGCAAACGGGCGGTTCTCATGGGGCAACGGCGTGGTGTCGATGGTGTTCGACACGGCCGGCGACGAGCCGGTGAGGCTGAGCGGGCTGTCGGGGCGTGGCATGGATGCCGCCGGCGTGGATGCCGCGCCGCAGCGCGATCCGCGCCCGATCGTGGAGGTGCTCGCTGCCAACACCGGTTCCCATGACAACCGGCTCGCGCTGATCGCCACGGTGGCCGGGTCGAAGCTGCGCTTCACCGGAGCCGTGGCAAGCGTGGTCCCGGCGCCGGGGGAAGCCGGGGCCGCGGGTTCGGCTCCGGCCGGCACGTGCCGTCTGGAGATCACGCAATTCGCCCCGTACGACCAGTTGCAGCCGAGCGGCCGCTCGATGGAAAGCTCCGATCCGGGAGCCGCCCGCAAGCTGGCCGAAGCCGCTGCTGTTGCCGTTGATGGGGCCGGGACTGGCGGCGGAGCATCCGCTGCCTCCGGCGCCGCCGGCGACGGTTCGCGTGTCGGGACTCCCGCCGACGGACTGACCGTCGTCTCCGTGTTCGAGGCGTACCCGGGGGTGTCGGCGGTGCGCGCGTACACGATCCTGCGCTCGCCGCGGCCGTTCCCGGTCGAGGCGGTGACGTCGTTGAACCTCACGCTGCCGTTGGACGCGAGCGGCGCCACGGTGGAGTCGTCACGCCTGTATTGGGGCGATAGCGCATGGGCGGTCGAGAATGACTGGCACTGCGCGAATCTGCGGGACACCGCGGTGCGTGACCGCAATCTGGTCATCAACCCGGGCGAGTCGAGCTCGCGGTTCGCGCTCATCTCGGCCTCGACCTGGTCGACCGGCGTGCACCAGCCGGCCGGCATCATAGAGGCGTCCGGCGCCGGGGCCGGTGTGGCCGCGTTTTCGGTGATGTGGCAGATCGAGCACAATGGCGCATGGGAATGGGAGGTCGGCGAGAACGATCCCGGCCTGCATATCGCCGCGTTCGGGCCGGAGTACCAGGATCATCACTGGGACACCGCGTTGGGCGAAGGCAATGACTTTACGAGCGTCCCGGTCTCGTTCTCGGTTGCGGCCGGCGACTGGCAGCGGGCCGTCGCCGAAATGACGCTGCAGCGCCGCGCCCTGCGCCGCGCGAAGGCCGCGGAGCTTGGCCGCGAGGCCGAGTTCGAGCACACGCAGGGTCTGGTGGTCTACAACGACTACATGAACACCCTGTTCGGCGATCCGCGTCTCGACAAGGAGCTGCCGCTGATCGTAGGCGCCGCGAAGGTCGGCGCGGATGTGTTCTGCATCGACGCCGGCTGGTATGACAGCACCGATGGCGGCTGGTGGGACATGGTCGGCGAATGGGAGCCCTCCACGAACCGTTTCGGTGACGCCGGCCTGGCGGGGCTCGCGCAGACGATCCGCGATCATGGCATGGGACTGGGCCTGTGGCTCGAGCCCGAGGTGATCGGCGTCAAGTCGCCGCTGGCCGCAACGCTGCCGGACGAGGCGTTCTTCACCCGCCATGGCGTGCGCGTGTGCGATTCGGGCCGGTACCTGCTCGACTTCCGCTCGCCGGCCGCCCGCGAGCATGTGACCCGTACCGTCGACCGGTTGATCAGCGAGTTCGGCGCGGTGTTCTTCAAGTTCGACTACAACACGGTTCCCGGCACCGGCACCGACCGCGACGTCGAGTCGGTGGGTGGCGGCCTGCTCGCGCATTGCCGCGCGTACCTCGACTGGCTGGACGATCTGCGCCGCCGTCATCCGGACGTGATGATCGAGAACTGTGGCTCGGGCGCGATGCGCGCGGATTATGCGCAGTTGTCGCGTCTTGACCTGCAGTCAACCTCCGACCAGTGCGACCCGCTGATCTACGCGGCGATCGCGGCCGGCGCCGGATTGACGATCCTGCCCGAGCAGCAGGGCAACTGGGGCTATGCGCAGCAGGAGATGGACGACGAGACGGCCGTGCTGACGCTCGCGACCGGCGTGCTCGGGCGCCTGTACCTGTCCGGGTTCATCAACCGCATGGACGAGTCGCGGCTCGGCTTGGTCCGCGACGCAATCGCATTGCAGCGCCGCGTGCTCGCCGAGCAGGAGCGTCTGGTGCCGTGGTGGCCCGCCGGACTGCCTGACTTCAACGGCGACTGGCTGGTCTCCGGACTGCGGCCCGCGCCGGTTGCGCAGGTCACGGGCGCTGTTGGTGCTGCTGGTTCCGTGGGCTCCGGGAATGATGGCGCGCCCGATGCCGCCGTATCCTACCTGACGGTATGGCGCCGTGGCGGCGAATCCTTCGTGGATGTTGCGCTGCCGGAATCCGCCGCGATCCGTCAGATTTTCCCGGATCCCGCCAATGCGAGCCATGCGCCGAACACCGCCGTGTGGAGCGTCGAGCGGCTCGATTCCGGCGTGGTGCGCATCCATGCGGCCGAAACCAGCCAGCCCTCCGCCCGCATCTTCGCCGTGGAGATGTCCGAGTAGACGCAGCGCGCGCCGGGGGCGGCTCCGGGGCGTTGGATGCTCGGTCGCCCGGCGCCTGTTCTGCAGGTGCGGGATTTAGGTATGTGACGCCGTAGAGGGACACTTCTTCTATGGGCTAGATGCGATGCTCCGCTTGCGGACAGCTAGGCTGGGCGGAACTTCTACAGTCTGAGGGGTCTGCTTCGCCGGGGCTTTTCGGCGGGGCGGTGATCATATCCTCCAGAAGGTTTGCCCTGCTTGGAATGGGTTAAGCGGAGTGGAGCCTTTAGCGTCTGGAGAGGTTGCCCCGCTGAAAGCCCTCCGCGGGGCGTGAACCATACTCCCTAGAAGACTTACCCCAATAGCGGGCCTCTAAGCGTGGTAAAACGTCTATGGTCTAGATGTTTTGCGCCAATTACAATACAACACAGGTAAATCCGGCGTCTTGTCAGGCGCCTTCAAAGGAGCGATACCCATGACTCAATCCGGGCGCGTGCAGCGTCTCATCCAGGATGCATTGGACCGTGCGGTCGATAACGGCGAGGTGGCCGGCGTAAACATGCTGGTCGTCCAGCATGGCGAGGAACGGTGGTATGCCGAAGCCGGCATGCGCAGCATCGAGCGCGGCGAGGCGATGACCCGCGACACGATCGTCCGCCTGTATTCGCAGAGCAAGCCGATCACCGGCGCCGCCGCGATGATATTGGCCGAGCGTGGGTTGCTTGACCTTGCGTCGCCGGTCAGCGACTACTTGCCCGGATTCAAGGGGCAGCGCGTCACCACGGAATTCATCGACCGCCTGTCGAACGACATTCCGACCGAGGCCGCGGGCACGACCGGCAGCCATGACGACGACGGAACGCATACCGTCCCGGCTGTACGCGAGGTGACGGTCAAGGACCTGCTGACCATGACCTCCGGCCTGCCGTACGGCGACTCCGCGTTCGAGGCCGGTCGCCTCGCCGGCAAGGTGTACGACGAGCTCGATGCGCGTCTGCATGGCCCGGACCCGATGGGCACCGTCGAGTTCGCGAATAGGCTGGGGCAGTGCCCGCTGCGATTCCAGCCGGGATCGCGCTGGATGTACGGCACGAGCGCCGATATCGTCGGCGCGATCGTCGAAGTGGTGAGCGGCAGGCGATTCGGTGATTTCCTGCATGACGAGATATTCGGCCCGCTCGGCATGGACGACACCGCGTTCTATGTGCCCGAAAGCAAGCTGTACCGTCTTGCCGCGATCTACGACAATCCGGACAATCCGCTGGATCCGGCCAACGCGGGCAAGCCGCTGCGCGAGATCGTCACCGACCACCTCGGCGTGGAGTACGCTCCGGCCAAGGACCCGGCGTACCAGGCCGGCGGCGCGGGGCTCAAATCCACTTTGGACGACTACGCGAAGTTCGGCCGCATGCTGCTCAACGGCGGCGAGCTGGGCGGCGAGCGCATCCTGCAGCCGAAGACCGTGCGCATGATGACCTCGGGCTCGATGTACGCCCGGCACTACCCCGATTTCGAGGAATGGCAGCCCGGCTGCAACTACAACACGTTCATGCGCATCGTCGAGGAACCGGGCAAATCCACGATGATCAGCAACCCGGGCGAATACGGCTGGGACGGCTGGCTCGGCACGTATTTCTGCAACGACCCGATGAGCGATTCCACCTTCCTGTTCATGATCCAGCTCGCCAACGCCGGCACGACGGCGTTCACCCGCAAGGTCAAGAACATCGTCAACGCGCACCTCGAATAGGGGAACACGAATAGGGGGCCTGCTGAGGGCGGTGCTGGTTGGCTGCATCAGCGTGAAGCACCGGCGCATTGCAAGCCGTTGAAGTGATGCCGGACGATTCATGACGCCAACACGGCTGAGGGGCGGAATGGCATGACCATTCCGCCCCTCAGCCGTGTTGGCGGGTCTTTGTCATGTGGATCTCGGGAAGGTCGGAGACCCACATGACAAAGACCTTCAGTTGGCCTTGACGCGTCAGCCGCGCTTTGACGCTCGGAGCGCGAGCCAACCGCCTGCCAGCAGCATCAACGCGATGCCGGCGATGGCGGCCACGGCGGCACCGGTCGACGCCAGATCGGCCTTGTTGCCACTCTGCTTCTGATGATCCGAGGCCTGCATATTCGACTGATTCTTGTCAGACGACTGATCGCTCGGCTGCTGCGGCTGATCCGAGGGTTGTCCCGAAGGCTTTTCCGCGGGCTGCTGCGGCTGCGGGGTTTCGGAACCGTCATTGCCGTTGCCGGTGTTTCCGTTGCCGTCCTCGCCCTTGTCGCCGTCATCTCCGCCGTTGTTGTCCTGATCGTCGGCATCGTTGGTCAGGTGGATGTTGTCGATGACGATGGCGCCGTTGCGGGGCGTGTCTCCCCCGTTGTCGTTGATGTACAGGCTGAACCCGGTGACCTTGGCCAGGCGTGCGGCGTCCAGCTTCTCGCCGGCGTGTGCGGTATCCCAGGCGGCGGGCACGAACTCGTCGGCGGTGAGCGTGACGGTGCGCCTGCCGGACTGCTCCAGGGACGGGTATGCCTCGAAATAGATGCCGTCGGCAACGACCTGCACCACCATCTTCTGGCCGGAGCCGTCCGAGGTGAGATCGAAGGCGAGTTCGTCGTACCGCGACCAGTCGGTCACCGGCAGGGACCCAAACGTCACGCCGACGTAGTTGGTCGTGCTGAAATCGTAGGACATGCGCAGGGCCTTGCCGTTGGCGCCGCCATCCACCAGCGACAGCATGTCGGTAGCGCCGCTGTTGACCGCATAGCTGGTGCGCAGTTCGTCGTCGTCCACGTAGGAGTCGAAATTGTCGATGACGTTGGGTGCCGAGGTTGGGCGGCTGCCGAGAATGACGTCGACCGCGTCGGTGAGCTCGCCCTGATCGGTGACCACGTGGAGCTTCAGCGTGACGAGTCTGTTGGTGCGCAGTTCGGCGGGCACGTCCCACGTCGTCTTGAGATAGCCGTTGGCGTCTTCGGCCATGGCGTACTGGGTGCCATCGTCGCCGACGGTGAACCAAGCCTTGGATACGGTTGCGTCGCCATCCACCTTGGCGTAGATGTCGGTGGTCTGCTGTTCGATGCGGGTTCTGGAGACCGGGTTGGCGAAGTGCACGACCGGGGTGTAAGGCACGGCTTCGTAAGAGCCGGAGAAATCGTTGGCCTCGCCGCTGGCCAGCACCAGACCGGGGCGCTTGGCGAACGTGGCGAAGTCATCGGCCAGCGCATTGCCTTCCCACGGCACGAATGCGTTATCGGTGCCGAAATTCGCCCAAGTGAGCATGTACGCGATGCCACGGGCCTCGGGATCGGCCTTGATGGTGTCGAATACGTGGGTGAACCATTCGGGGTCGGTCACGTTTCCGGTGACTCCCTTGTTGCCCAATGGGCCGAATTCGGTCATGGCGGGGATCTTGCCAGTGGCGCGCGCCTTGCGCACGATCATGGCCAGATCGGTCACCGCGCCCTTGGCCCAAGCCACGGTATCCGCCGAATCGTTGTCGTACAGGTCGTAGCCCAGCACGTCCACGTACTCGTCTCCCGGGTATGCCGCGAGATAACGCTGTTCGTCGCCGTTGAACGTGCCGTTGGGGGAGTAGGCGAAGAGCAGGTTGTGCACATTCTTGGTATCGCGCAGGTAATCGACGATGTACCGGTACAGCGCGATGCGCTCCGCGTCGGTGGCGTGGCCGGCGCCCCACCAGAACCAGGCGCCGTTGCTTTCATGCAGCGGACGATAGATGATGGGGATCAGCGTTCCGTCCGCACGCTTGGACTCCTGCGCGAACCGCGCCACGGCGTCCAGATATTCGTTGAGCTTGGGCTGCAGGTCGCCTCCGGGCAGCAGGCGGTCCGCGGCGCGCGTGGTGTCGTTGAAGTTGCCTCCGGTGGCGGGGTTGTACCAGTGCGACGACAAGGTGACGATGGCTCCGATGCTGTCCGCCTGGCGGACCTCGTCGGCCATCTTGGTGATGTTCTCATCGATGGATGCATCCTGCGAGCCGGGCCCCTCATAGCCGTAGAAGGAGAGCGTGTCCATGCCCCACATCGCCGGGTACTTGCCGGTCAGCGCATAGACATCGGAGTTGGTTCCCTTGTTCTGTTCGGGTGTGGAGATGGCATAGTCCACGGCATGCTGATGCCCGAACAGGGTATTGCCGCCGTTATCCCTCAGCTTGGCGAACAGATCCTTGGTTTCGGGGGTGGCATGCGTATCGGCGATATTGACCGTCGATGCGGTGGCTGGTGCCTGCGCGGGCTGTTCCGTGGCCATGGCGGTGCCGGACAACAAACCGCCGCCCGCTGTTGCCATGGCAAGTGCGCACACGACTGCCGTGAAACGCCGGCGCGTGGTGGATGGTGTGATGGGCATGGATGTGGTTTTCCTTTCTTCCGGCGAACCTGCTCGGCTTCGAGCGCTCTGCATTGAGTTAACCGGTTGAGTAAAAGTATAGATATAATCAGCGTACTTTCAATGTGTTCCCAGAAAGAAAAGGGCGAAATCCTAATGTTTTGTAGGTAAAAAAACTCGGAAAGTGATACTTAACCGGTTGTGTATCAGCGTGTTGTTGGTTAGTGATTGGAGCCGCAAGCGGGAATGGGATGGAACGCACTCATAGCGGATGCATCCATAAGAAAAAACAGCTTCCCGCGTGGGAAGCTGTGAAGGATTTTCGCATTTGGAAGCCAGGGGGGCGCCGTGCGGCGCCCCCATACAGCCGTTGCGAGCCGCTACGCCTGCGGGAGGAACGCGACCTCGAAGGTGAATCGTTCGGCGTCGAGGCGGTACCGCTCGAGCAGGGCGGGGCCGCAGCTGTTCGAGCCGATGCCGGACTGCTGGTAGTCCACGCACACCACGGTGGAGGCGGACGGCTCCAGCTCGCTGTTGTGCGCCTTGGCGGTGAGCTCCTCGGCCGTGTACGGCAGGGCCTGGAAGTCGAAGGTCGAATCCCCGCCCAGCACCGTCAGCGACGCGGAGCCGTCGGCGGTTTCGACGCTCGCCCAGTCGCAGTCGTGGTGGTTGCCGTTCTCCTGCGGCTTGATGTACGGCTCGAACATCGATTCCGGCGTGCCCGAGAAAACGCCGTGGTAGCTTGCGCGGCGCTTGTCCGCGTAGCTCTCCGCCGGGCCGAGGCCGCAGTACGTCACCTTGCTCATCGCCTTCGGCAGGAACAGGCGCAGGCCGAAGCGGGGCATGAACGGGAACCTCGTGTCGCGCTTCACGTCCATCGTCAGTTTCACCGCGCCGTTCGGATGGATCGTCCACGAGGCGTCGATGTCGGCGATGCGCTGCACGATCGGCGCGACCAGCGCCATCGTCACGTTGACCGTGATATCGCCGTCGACCAGCGCGGCATCCGGCGTGCCGGCCGCATCGGAGCCGTTGGCGGCCGGATCGTCCGAAGCCCCGAACGCGGCCACCAGCAGATCCTGCTCGTCCTCGGCGGTGACGTCGGCGGCGGGGCCGGCGGCCGAGGAGGCGGCCGGCGCGAACACCAGATCGTCCTCGTCGACCAGGATCTCGGTCGCATAGGCGCGGGCGTAGGCGTGGTCGTACTGCGCGAGCTCCCACTCGTGGCGGACGTTGCGGTCGTTGTCGGTCGGCGCGCGCCACACGTTGAGCTCCATCGGCCGGTCGAGCAGCGAGCGGTTCGCATACGTCATCGACGAGAACAGGCCGGTGCGCTTGTCGATCACGTAACGGAAGTCGGGGGATTCCACGGTGATCGCGGCCGCGGATTCCGAAACCTCCACCACATCGTCGTCGATATCGGCGGTGTCGGTGCAGTCGGCGCCGTCCTTTGCATCGGAGTCGAGAGTTGTCGGTGCGCCATCCGCGAGAGCGGCCTCATCCGGCTCGTCATCGGGCGAAGCATCGTTGGAATGACGCGCTTCCTCGAGCGCGGCCACCACGGTCTGGTTGCGGTTGTCGCCGGTGGGCACCGACAACTCGTCGAAACCGAGCAATCCGGCCTCGACGGCGTCGTTGCCGGGCAGCTGATAGTACTGCACGAGCAGCGTGGCCTTGCCGGCGTCCAGATCGTCGATCGCCGCGCGGATCTTGACGGGCAGCGGCACCGTCGTCTCTCCATGGGGATCGATCGAAGGCGCCGTGGGGACCCAGTTGCCGGGGCGATCGGCGCGGAACGCCTCGCCAGCCTGCGGATCGGCCTCCCACGAGGCCTCCGCCACCGGCTCGCCGTCCACCATGAGCGTGAATTCGAGCGCCATGTTCGCATCGGCGGCGTCGAGGAAGTCCCAGTAGTTGTGCAGCGTCACCGTGCCGGCGGCCGCGTCGAAGTCGGCCACGCGCACCGGGCGGTACACGTTCTTGAACTCCAGCAGGCCGGTGTGCGGCGTGCGGTCCGGGTACACCAGGCCGTCCATGCAGAAGTTGCCGTCGTGCGGGTATTCGCCCGAATCGCCGCCGTACGCGTACTCGCGCTTGCCGGCCGGCGAGGTGCCGCGGTCGATGGCGTGGTCGCACCACTCCCAGATGAACCCGCCGACCAGCCCGTCGTAGCGCTGGATGAGCTGGAAGTAGTCCTCCAGATCGCCCGGGCCGTTGCCCATCGCGTGGCAGAACTCGCACATCACGTACGGCTTGATGCCGTTGTCGCCGTCGTCGCCGTTGGACCCGTCGCGCTTGCCGTCCGGCGTGCGCGGCCCCTCCTCGGAGAAGTACTGCTCGATCTCCGCGAGGGAGGGGTACATGCGGCTGTGCACATCGATGTGGGAGAAGTCGTACTCGCGGTCGCCGGTCACGTACCGCGCGCTCTCATAGTGCGTCAGGCGGCTCGGGTCGAAGGTCTGCGTCCAGGCGAGCGCCGCCTCGAAGGTGCATCCGTAGGCACACTCGTTGCCCATCGACCACATGATGATGCTCGCGTGGTTCTTGTCGCGTTCCACGCTGCGCTGCGCGCGGTCGACGGTCGGCGCGGTGAACGCCGGATTGTCGGCGATGATGCGGGCCCACCGCTCGCTCTTGGCGTCCCAGCCCATATCCTTGTCGATGACCTCGTCCGTGCCGTGGCTCTCGTTGTCGGCCTCGGCGATGACGTAGAATCCGAGCCGGTCGAACAGGTCGTAGAAGTGCGGCGCGTTCGGGTAGTGGCTGGTGCGGATCGCGTTGACGTTGTGCTGCTTCATCAGCGTCAGATCGCGCATGATCTGCTCCTCGCTGATCGCCGGGCCCGTCACCGGGTCGGAATCGTGGCGGTTGACGCCATGCAGCTTGATCGGCTTGCCGTTGACCTTGACCACGTTGCCGTCGACGCTGACCTCGCGGATGCCGATGTGATCGGTGATCGTCTCATGCTCGGTGGTGTAGACGATCGTGTACAGGTACGGGGTCTCCGCGGTCCACAGATGGGGCGCCTCGACGATGAGCTGCGCGTGGGCGGTCGGCAGGAACGCGCTGTCGCCGGCGGTCGCGCCGGAATCGAACGCGGCGGCGGATGCCGTGCCGGTCGCGGCGGCGATGCGCAGCGCCGATTCCGCGTCGGTCGCGTCGTCGTCGGTGTCGACGGCCTCGCCGACGGACTCGACGGTGCCCTCCTCCAGCGTGCCGTCCGATGCGTCGTCGGTCGTGTCGTCGTCGGCTTCGGGCTCGGCGTCCCCGTCGATGGGCTCGGCCTGCGTCTCGGCCACCAGGCTGCCGGCGGCGTCGAACAGCTGCACGGTCACCGGCACGTCCTCGTCGTCGAAGAACGCGAAATCCACGTCGACGGTGGCGTGGTCGACCGGCGCCGCATCGTACTCGGCGTCGGTCAGCCCCTCCTTGAGCAGCTCGGGATCGACGTTGCGCCAGATCGACGTGTGCGCGAAGTAGTCGCGCACCGCGTATTCGGGGCGGTCGAGCAGGTACACGTCGCGGAAGATGCCGGTCATGCGGAACTTGTCCTGGTCCTCCAGGTAGCTGCCGTCGCACCACTTGAGCACGAGCACGGCCAGCGTGTTCACGCCGTTCTCCAGCGCGTCGGTCACCTCGAACTCGCTGGTCGAGTGGGACACCTGCGAATAGCCGAGGAACACGCCGTTCAGCCAGACGTAGAAGCAGGAGTCGACGCCCTCGAAATTGAGGAAGGTGCGCGGAGCCTGGGTGTTCTCGGTGTGCACGAAGTCGTGCAGGTACACGCCGCACGGGTTGTCCTGCGGTACGAACGGCGGGTCGAGCGGGAACGGGTACCTGACGTTCGTGTACTGGTGGGAGTCGAAGCCGTGGTTCTGCCACACGCTCGGCACCGGGATCGACGTGAATCCGGCCGGCGCGAGATCGCCGCGGTTGACGGTGCGGTGGTCGATGGCCTCCGCGAACCCGTCGGACGCCAGTCCGGTGAAGCCCGTCTCCCAGAACGCCGGGAGCCCGGCCGCGTGCGCGCCGGCCACTTCGGCGTCAAGATCGTAGATGCTGGCGTAGTAGCGGAAATCCCAGTCGCCGTTGAGCAGCGTGAAGCGGTCGGACTGCGTGCGGCGTTCGCCGACCGTGTCCATCCGTGCGGACGCCGGTACGTAGTATGAGCGGTTCGGCTGTGTGCCGACATGCAGATTATTGAGGTCTTCGTAATAACGAGGGATGAACATGCCTGGTGGCCCTCCTTCGGACGTGTCCGTGTGCAAGGCGCGTGGTGCGCTTGCGTATGCCGCATTCCATTATGCGCTTTCCGCACGCGGAGCGCCATGGCGGTTATGCGTGATAATATGCACAAAATGATTGCTCATGGTGCATCCCTGCCCTCGCCCGCGGAACCGGCCGCGAAACCGGCCTCGGCGCCGGCCGATGCGGAGCTGGGGCGCGCACTGACCGGCAGCGTACGCGGCATGGATATCAACGCCGGCTATCTGTACGGCGTGGATGCTGACATCGTGCGGACCGGAACGCTGATGGTCACCGCCTGCGGCCGCTACCGCATGGTGACGCGGGACGAATTCGCCACGACCCGTCTCGGCGGGCGCCGGGACTACCAGCTGCTGTATGTGCATGCAGGATATGCGACTTTCCTCAAGGGAGGGACCGAACGGCGTGTGGGCGCCGGGACGATGGTGCTCTATGAGCCGGGCGAGCCGCAGCGGTATGCGTATCGCGCGGCCGACGGCACCGAGGTGTATTGGGTGCATTTCACCGGCGACCGCATGCACGGACTGCTCGACGGCTTTGACGGGGCCGGGGATGGGAACGCCGGCGCGGATGGCCGGGGCGTCGTCCATCTTGAGCCGTCGGCGGAGTACGCGCGGCTGTTCAATCGTATGATCGGCGAACTGCAATTGCGCCGCATGTCGTTCGGCGAGCTGGTGGCGAACGATCTGTGCCATCTGCTGTTGATGGTCGGCCGCCAAGTGGCCGAGTCGAGCGGGAGAAGCGCGATGCCGGCGGGCATGGGCGGCGGAATGGGCGGCGGAATGGAGGCCGGTGGGGTCGCGCTGTCGGATGCCCGAGGCACCGAAGCGGATGATTTCGCCGGCATCACCGGCGTCGCCGGTATCGGATGGGCCGGAGCCGGGTATGCCGGCACCCGCCGGCTGTCGACGATGGTGCAGCAGGCGGTGCAGTATTTCCACCGGCATTTCGCCGAGAATATCAGCGTGTCCGACTATGCGCGCGAGCATGGGGTGAGCGTCAGCTGGTTCATCCGCGACTTCCGCGAATCGGTGGGCGTGCCGCCGATGCGCTACATCACCGATCTGCGTCTCAACGAGGCGCGCATGCTGCTGGAGAGCACGGTCTATCCGATCGCCGAAATCGCCGATATGGTCGGCTACGACAATCCGCTGTACTTCAGCCGGCTGTTCCGCTCACGCTTCGGGCAGCCGCCGTCGAGATACCGCGGCCAATGATACCGGCGGCGTGGGCGTCACTTCCCGCGCGCCTGCGTGGCCTGGTAGGCGGCGAGCAGGATCGCCAGCCAGATCACGCCGGCGATCACGGCGATGCGGTAGCTCGACGAGAAGCACATGAGCACCACCACCAGCGCGAGGAACGCCAGCACGATGTACGGCATCACGCGCGCGAGCGGCAGCTTGAACTGGATGCGCCCAAGCGCCTCGTCCCCGGTCAGCCCGGCGAGCTCGCCCGGGCCGTCGCCGGCGGCGACGTGGCGGCGGAAATGGATCTCGGTGACCATGATCATAGACCAGTTGATCACGCCGGCGATGGTCGCGATGCTCATCAGATAGTTGAACGCGAACGCCGGCCACAGGAACACGACCACCACGGCCAGCGCGGTGACCGCCGCGCTGGCGAGCACGCCGGCCACCGGCACGCCGTGGAAGCTGAGCCGGCCGAGGATCTCGGGGGCGTTGCCCTGCCTGGCCAGCGAGTAGAGCATGCGCGAATTGGCGTACAGGCCGGAGTTGTAGACGCTCATCACGGCGGTCAGGCACACGAAGTTCAGGATGCCCGCGGCCGCGTGCACGCCGACCGAATCGAAGATCTGCACGAACGGGCTGGTCTTGCCGTCGATCGTGTTCCACGGCACCACGGCCATGATCACGCCGAGCGCGCCGATGTAGAACACGAGGATGCGCCAGATGATGCCGTTCGTGGCCTTCGGGATCGTGGTGCGCGGGTCTTCCGTCTCGCCGGCGGTGATGCCGATCAGCTCGGTGCCGCCGAAGCTGAACATCACCACGCACAGCGCCATGAGCAGGCCGGTCCACTGGCCGTCCGAGGTGCGCTGCATGAGCCCGTTCGGCAGGAATCCGCCGTCGAGCGCGAACCAGTTGGCGAAGCTTGCCCTGATGCCTGAATCGGTCGGCAGCCCGGCCGCCAGCACCGCCAGTCCGCCGGCGATCATCGCGACCACGGCCACGATCTTGATGATCGCGAACCAGAATTCGAACTCGCCGAACTTGCTCACGCCGAGCAGGTTCGCGGCGGCGATCACCACCAGGAACACGGCCGCCGAGACCCATTGCGGGATGGCGGGGAACCAGTAGTTGACGAAGCTGCCGACCACCGACAGCTCGACCATCGACACGAGGATGTAGTTGAACCAGTAGTTCCAGCCGCTCACGAATCCGGCGCGCTTCGACCAGTACCGGGTGGCGTAGTAGCTGAACGCGCCGGCCCTCGGATCCTCGACCGACATCTCGCTCAGCGCGCGCACGATCATGAAGATCGCCAGACCGCCGACCAGATAGGCGAGCAGGATCGACGGGCCGGCCAGCGCGATCGACTCGCTGGAGCCGTAGAACAGGCCGGTGCCGATGGCCCCGCCCAATGCGATGAGCTGAATATGGCGGTTTTTCAGTGATTTGCGGAGCGTCGCGGGGGCTGGTGTTTGGTCCGGCGACGCTGCCGGCGCGTATGGACGCTTGTTCGCTGCATTCATGCCATCTTCTCCCCATGCGTGTGGTTCCGGTAGTTCCGTGTGGTTCCGGCGGTTTCGGTGGTTCCGGCGGTGCCAGGCGTCTGCCTGATCCGCGCCATGCTGCCTGATTGTAAGCCGTTCCGCCGCGCGCCTTGCCGGGGCCGGCGGGGCCGTCGCCTGCCGGTCGGCATGCCCATGGTGAAAATCGTGTGGGCAACGGCTTCGGGCGAGGCCTCGAGATCGGTGGACAGCCAGTACTGCAGCAGCCCGATGCTGCCCGAGACGGCGAACCGCATGCGCATCTGCGCCTCGGCCGGGTCGGCCGCGGCGTTCTGCAGCTGTTCGGCGATCGCGTGCCGGCTGTATATCAGCCCGAGCAGCTGCTGCTGGAACCCCACATCGGCCTGCGGGCTCATCAGCACCCGCAGATGGTTGCGGTTGTCGGCGATGTATTGGCAGATGTGCCCGATGATATGCTCGATGCCGGCGGCGTCCGGCTGCGCGAGCAGCTGGTCGAGCGCGCCCGTGATCCAGTCCATCGTCTCGTCCTCGATGTCGTGCATCATCTCTTCGATGCTGTCGTAGTGCGCGTAGAACGTGGAACGGTTCACGTCGGCGCGTTCGCACAGCTCCTTGACGGTGATCGCGCCGAGCGTCTTCTCGTGCAGCAGCTCGATCAGCGCGTCCTGCATGGTGCGTCTCGTGTACCGGGTGCGCCGGCTGTCGGTCAGTGTTTTCGCCATGATGTCCCCCCTGTGGTCGATTCGTCCGGTTTGCCGGTATGTCGGTCTGCGGTCCTGTCGGTTTCCGGCCCCTCCCGGTCTTTCCGGTTTTCCTGCCCTGCCGGTTTTGCCCTGCCGGCCCGTCGCGGCGTCCGTGCCGCGCGCCGTGCCGCGCGTGGCTGGCGCGCGGGCCGACACAAGATAAGCCGACTGTTGGTTGCGAAACCGACATGGTGTTGTTTTACTTGAGTATAGCAACAATCGCCGGCGTCCGCCCGTAAAACGATGCCGGCGGCGGGCGGAGACGCGCGGAGGAGCGCGGGAACCATGCGGGAGGCGTGCGATGGCGTACATAGCATTTGACCGGGTCGTCAAGGAGTACCCGTCCGGCGGCAGCGTGATCCGCGCGCTCGACGAGGCGAGCTTCACCGCCGAACAGGGCGAGCTCAGCGTGATCCTGGGCCAGTCGGGTGCCGGCAAAACCACCGCGCTGAACATTCTCGGCGGCATGGACACCGCCACGTCGGGCCGGGTCGTCGTCGGCGGGCGCGGCATCACCGGCCTGCGGAAAAAGGAGCTGATCGCCTATCGGCGCGACGATATCGGCTTCGTGTTCCAGTTCTACAATCTCGTGCCGAACCTGACCGCGCTGGAAAACGTGGAGCTCGCCTCGCAGATCTGCCCCGACCACTTCGACCCGGCCGATACCCTGCGCAAGGTCGGGCTGGGGGACCGGCTCAGCAATTTCCCCGCGCAGCTGTCGGGCGGCGAGCAGCAGCGCGTCTCGATAGCCCGGGCCATCGCCAAGAAGCCGAAACTGCTGCTGTGCGACGAGCCGACCGGCGCGCTCGACTATGAAACCGGCAAGGAGGTGCTCCAGCTGCTGCAGGATTTCTGCCGCGACGAGGGCATGACCGTGATGATCATCACTCACAACTCCGCGCTCGCCCCGATGGCGCACAAGGTGATCCGGTTCCGTTCCGGCAAGGTGACCAGCGAGGAGCGCAACGCCTCGCCGCAGCCCATCGCCGACATCGAATGGTAGGGGCCGGCATGGCAAGGCATGGGAGAACCGGCCCGAACGAGGCGCCGGTGCACGGACTGGACGCGTTCGCCGAGTACGACACGGCGGCCATCGGCATGGCGCCGGGCCGCGGCGGTGACGCCGGAACGGATGGGCCCGCGGCCGCCAAGGCGAAGGGCTCCGGCATGTCCTGCGCGTTCGTCAAGGACACCCTGCGCTGCTGGCTGCGCGGATGGAAGCGTTTCGCCTCGATCGCCGTGATCTCGCTGCTGGGCGTCGCCGTGCTGACCGGCATCTATGCCGGCTGCCGCGACATGTTCCTGGCCGCGAATCGCTTCTACGACGCCCAAGGGCTGCACGATATCCAGGTGATGTCCACCTACGGCCTGACCGAGGACGACGTGGACGCGCTCAGGCAGGTCAAGGGCGTCAAAACCGTGCAGGCCGAGCGCAGCCAGAGCGTGGAAACCACCGTCGACGGCACCGACAAGACCGTGACGATCAGCGAGATCGGCACCAACGGGCTGGATCAGCCCTATCTGCAGAGCGGCCGCATGCCGAGCAAAGCCGGCGAGGTCGCCGTCGCCAAGAAATTCCTGATGGACAGCGGGCTCGCCATCGGCGATACGCTGACCGTCACTCCGGTGGAAACGTCGCAGGGAACCGCCGATGCGGCCTCGTCGTCGGCGCAATCCGGGGATGCCTCCACGGAGGAATCATCCCCCGGCTTTCCCACGGAACTGACCATCACCGGCGAGGTGCTCGACCCGAAGGACCTGAGCAACCCCGACGGCATCGGCACGGCCGCGTTCCGCATGTCGCTGGCCTCCGACTACACCTTTTTCGCGCCCAGCGACGGCGTGACCGGCACCATATACACGGCGATCAGCCTGACCGTCGAAGGGGCCGGGGGCAAGGACTCGTTCTCATCCGACTACGACGACACCGTGCGCGAGGTGGCCGATCGCATCACCAACACCGTGCAGAACAAACGGCAGCAGGCGCGCCGACAGACGCTGGTGGACGAGGCGCAGTCCACGCTCGACAAGGCGAAGGCCGACGCGGCCAAGCAGCTCGACGAGGCGCAGCGGCAGATCGACGATAAGCGCACCGAACTCGACAACGGCAAAACGCAGCTCAAGGAATCCAAACAGACCCTCGAAGACAGCCAGGTGACGCTGGAGAACAACGCCGACCGGCTGCAGGAGGGGCGCGACCAGCTCAACGCCGGGCTGACGCAGGCGCGCAACGGGCAGTCGCAGCTGCAGCAGGGGCTGGCCACCGCGCAGACGATGAGCGAAGTGGCCGGGCAGGCCGCATCCGCCGCCGAACAGGCCGCCGATGCGGCCGAGCAGGCGGTGCGCAACGCGGAGCAGGGGCTGACGGTTCCGTCGATCCCGCCCAACGGCGGCACCGGCGATGAAGGCGATAATGGCGCCACGCCTTCGGATGGCACGGAATCCGAAGGCGGCGGCAATGGCTCCGCGGCCGGCACGGCCCGTGACTCCGCGCTGGACGCGCTGCGCCAAGCCGCGCAGAAAGCGCGCGACACCGCTAACCAGCTGCGCGCGAAGGCTAACGAATCCTCCTCGCAGGTCGCGCAGCTGCAAGAACAGCTCGCCGCCGTCAATGCCACGATCGCGCAGCTTGAGCAGCAGTCCGAACAGTTGTCGGCGCAGGCCGAGCAGCTCCGCCAGGGGCGCCAGCAGATCCGCGAGGGCTTCAAGCAGATCGAGGCCAGCGAGGAGGAGCTCGCCGACGGCGAGACCCAGCTCAAGGACGCTCAGGCCCAGCTGGACGCCAAGCGCGAATCGGCCGACAAGGAATTCGCCAAACAGCAGCAGCGCGTCGACGACATCGCCGCCGCCCGCTGGTACGTGCAGACCAGGTCGGCCATCGGCGGGTTCAGCTCGCTCAAATCCGACGTCAGCTCGATCGAGTCGATCGGGCGCGCCTTCCCGGTCGTCTTCCTGATCGTGGCCGTGCTGATGAGCCTGACGACCATGACCCGCATGGTCGAGGAGGAACGCGGCCTGATCGGTACCTACACCGGCCTCGGCTACAGTCACACGGCCATCGCCCTGCGCTACGTGCTGTTCGCCATGCTCGCGTGCCTGGTCGGCGGCGGCCTCGGTCTGCTGGTCGGGTTCCTCGGCATCCCGGCGTTCCTGCTGATCGTGCTTGAAGGGCTGTACTCGATTCCCGACATCCACCTCGAATACGACTGGTTCACCGGCACCGGCGGCATAGCCCTGTTCGTGGTCGGCATCGTGGCCGCGACGCTGATCGCATGCGTCGGGGAGATGCGGCAGACACCGGCCGAACTCATGCGCCCCAAGGCGCCCAAGGCGGGCACGCGCGTGCTGCTCGAACGCATCCCGCCGATCTGGAGGCGCCTCAGCTTCCTCAACAAGGTGACCGTGCGCAACATCGCGCGGTTCAAGAGCCGCCTGATCATGACGGTCGGCGGCGTGGCCGGGTGCACCGCGCTTATCGTGTGCGGCCTGGCCATCAACGACACGGTCGACACAATCGGCCCCAAGCAGTACGAGGGCATCATCCACTACGACATGCTGGTCGTCGGCGGAGACGACGACGCAGATGCCATGCGCAAGCGCATCGAGTCCGACGGCCGTACCGAGCAGGTGCTCGACCTGCGGATCGAAAGCGGCGAGCTCGATGCCGGCGACTCCGGCGAAACCATACAGCTCATGGTGATCCCCGACGAATCGCTCGGCGCGCTCAACGACATGGTCACGCTGAAGAACGTCGCCGGCGACCATGCGACGCAGGTCCTGAACAACGACGGCGTGATCGTCACGCAGTCCGCGGCCAACGCGCTCGGGGTTTCGGGCGGCGACGGCGTGATGCTGCGCGACGGCGAGATGCGGCCCGGCGAGGTGAAGGTCTCGGCCGTGATCCGCAATCTCATCGGTTCGGACGTGTACATCAGCGAAAGCTTGTACAAGAAGGCGTTCGGCGTATCGTCGCCGCTGACCTGGAACGCCATGCTCGCCACCCTCGACGGCACGGCCGACGACAACATCGCATACGTCGACAAGCTGTCGCGCGACCCGTCGGTGCTCAGCGCGGCCAGCACCGACGATCTGGAACGGGGATTCACGTTCAAGCTGATGAGCGCGGTCGTGGCGCTGATCGTCGGGCTTGCCGGCGGATTGGCGCTCGCCGTGCTGTTCACGCTCACCAACACGAACGTATCCGAGCGCGTGCGCGAGATGGCCACGCTCAAGGTGCTTGGCTTCTACGACCGCGAAGTGCACACCTACGTGAACAAGGAGATGCTGATCCTGACCGGCGCCGGCATCGCGGTCGGGCTGCCGCTCGGCCGCGCGGTCGGCGGGTTGCTGACCCGCGCGCTGAGCATGCCCAGCATCTACTTCGAGGTGCAGGTGCACTGGTACAGCTATGTGATCGCCGCCGCGGCGACGCTGGTGTTCGCGCTGCTCGTGCAGCTGTTCACCAACCCGGTGCTCGACCGCATCGATCCGGTCAGTTCGCTCAAATCCGTGGAGTAGAGGCTGTTTCGGACGGTTCCGTTTCACTTCTTAGGCACATTGGTCGCTTCTTAGGCAGGTCATCGTGGAGCACCGCTTGTCATGGCGCTGAAATACTGGGATCTTGTTCTCCGGTTTCGGGCGGAGCCTGCCTAAGAAGCGAACAATGTGCCTAAGAAGTGCAGCCGAGGGCGGACAAGACGGAAACTGAGCCGAACCTGTCCAACTCCCGGCGACGATGATACAGTGTGAACCTATGTTGCAAGCCTGCCGGAGCAAGGCGGGATACAGAGCAAGAAGAGCAAGAAGCAGAGGAAGAACAGGTGAAGCATGGGCGGCGGTCATAACAGGAGCAACGGCTCAAACGGGCTCGGCGGCGGGTCATCCGAACCGGCGGAAGGCGGCAGCCGGCTCACGTCGGTAGAGAGCCTCGACAAGGGCAACGAGATGGCCCGCGGGCTGAACAACCGGCACGTGCAGTTCATCGCCATCGGCGGCACGATCGGCACGGGCCTGTTCCTCGGCTCCGGCAAGTCGATCGCGCTGACCGGCCCGAGCATCATCTTCGTGTACATCGGCGTCGGCGTCATCATGTTCCTGCTGATGCGCGCGATCGGTGAGCTCATGTACCGCGACCCGAGCCAGCACACCTTCATCAACTTCATCACGCGGTATCTCGGCAACGGATGGGGCACCTTCGCCGGATGGTCGTACTGGATCGTGCTCGTGCTCATCGGCATGAGCGAGATCACCGCCGTGTCCACGTACTTCATCACGTTCTTCGACACCTTCGGCATGGATCTGAGCCATTGGAAATGGCTGATCGAGCTGTGCTTCCTCGCCGCGCTGGTGACGATTAACCTGATCGCCGTCAAGGTGTTCGGCGAGGCGGAATTCTGGTTCTCGATGATCAAGATCACGCTGATCTGCGCGATGATCGCGACCGCCGTGGTCATGGTCGTGATCGGGTACCACTACGACGCCGTGCAGATCACCGGGCAGGACGGCATCTCCCCGGCCGGCCACGCCGGGCTCGACAACCTCTTCGCCGGTTTCTCGATCGCGCCCAACGGCTGGCTCAAGTTCCTCATGAGCTTCCAAATGGTGTTCTTCGCCTACGAGATGATCGAATTCGTGGGCATCACCGTCTCCGAGACACAGAATCCGCGCAAGGTGCTGCCCAAGGCGGTCAACGAGATCATCGTGCGCGTGCTCATCTTCTATGTCGGCGCGCTGGTCGCGATCATGGTGATCGTGCCGTGGACCACCTTCAAGCCGAACGCCGACGGCTCCTTCGCCTCGCCGTTCATCATGGTGTTCCAGTATGCGGGGCTCAACTGGGCGGCTGCGCTCGTGTTCTTCGTCGTGATCACCGCGGCGTCGAGCGCGCTGAACTCGCTGCTGTACTCGGCCGGTCGGCATCTGTACCAGCTGGCGAGCGAGTCGCCGTCGCCGACGTTCCGCAAGGTCGGCGTCGTCTCGAGCCGCCGCGTGCCGGCCCGGGCGATCCTGGTCTCGGCGGCGCTGATCCTGCTCTCGCCGATCATCAACGCGATCCCCGGCATGTCGAGCGCGTTCGTGCTGTTCTCGTCCGCCTCGTCCGCGGTGATCATCTTCATCTACGTGCTCACGATGGTCGCGCACCAGCGCTATCGCCTCTCGGCCGATTTCATCCCCGACGGCTTCGTGATGCCGGCCTATCGCGTTACCAACACGATCACGATCGTGTTCTTCGTGTTCGTGTACTGCACGCTGTTCCTGGCCGACGACACGCGGGGTTCCGCGATCGCCGGGCTGGTGTGGCTGGTCGCGTTCGGAGGCTACTGCCTGCTGCACGACCGCTTCGTGAACCGCGATCTCAAGGCGTCGCTGCACGAGTGATGCGGCGGGCGCCGTGGCGCCGCCGCCAACATGGTTTGGGCGGGTGACCCATGCCCGCTCTGATCTGGCTCCCCTCAGAGAGGGGAGCTGCCACGAAGTGGCTGAGGGGAGAAGCCTCGCGAATATCGGGTATCAATCCGGTAACGTTCTGGATTTCCCCTCAGCCGTTCTGTCATATTCGGGTTTCCCGGGAAGGGATCCTAATACGGTGGCGGCTCACGCGGCGTTGGCGGAACCGCTGGGGGCCAGATAGTCCGCGGCGTTGGTCGGGCTGGATGGCACGGCGTGACCTTCGGTCACGGTGCCGAGACCCGACAGATACGCTTCGCGGCCCGAGGCGATCGCGTGCTTGAACGCGCGCGCCATCAGCGGAATGTTGCCGGCGGAGGCGATGGCCGTGTAGGCCATGACCGCGTCCGCGCCCATTTCCATCGCCTCGGCGGCCTGGCTGGGCCGGCCGATGCCCGCGTCGATGATGACCGGCACATGGGCGTTCTGGATGATGACCTCGATGAAGTCGCGCGCCCGCAGGCCCTTGTTCGAGCCGATCAGCGAGCCGAGCGGCATCACGCACGCGGCGCCTGCCTCCTCCAGCTGCCGCGCCGCGATCGGGTCGGGGAACATGTACGGCATCACCACGAATCCCTCCTTGGCGAGCATCTCGGTGGCGCGGATCGTTTCGGCGTTGTCGGGCAGCAGGTACTTGGTCTCGTGCTCGATTTCGACCTTGACGAAATCGGTCTGGCACACCTCGCGGGCGAGCCGCGCGATGCGCACGGCCTCCTCGGCGTTGCGCGCGCCGGAGGTGTTCGGCAGCATCGTGATGCCCTTGGGGATGTAGTCGAGCAGGTTGTTCTCGGTGGTGCGGCAGCGGCGCAGCGCCATGGTGACGATCTGCGTTCCCGCGTTCTCGATCGTCGCCTTGATGAGGTTCAGGTCGTAGCGGCCCGATCCGAGGATGAATCGGCTGGTGAACCGGTGCCCGCCGAGCACCAGAGGGTCGGCGTCGCCGGTGGCGATCGCGTCGTAGGCGTGCTCGTCCGGTTCGGGCAGGACCGCGGTGTTCGTGGCCGTGCCGACCAGCTCGTCGAGGGTTGGATTATCGGTCATGGTATGTCCTTGCGTGTTCGGTGGTACGTGTTCGGTCGTGCGTGTTCGGCTGTCAGGCGTCTTCCTCGTCCAGGATCAGGCGGGTGATCATATTCGCCTCCTGGCAGGCCACCACGCCGACGCGCGGGGCCATCAGCCCGGCGCCCGGAACCGGAGCGGTCTCGCCGTCGCCGCAGAAGTAGAAGTTGCGGGACACCCGTCGGGTGGAGATCAGGTTCGAGCTGCGGAATCCCGCCATGCCCGAGGCGGAGACGAGCTTGGCGTCGGGCAGCTGCTCGAGCACGGCGTTGACCAGCAGCGTCTTGTTCTCGGGCACGTCGAACGCCTCGCAGATGATGTCCGCGTCGCCGAACAGCTCGGCGACGTTCTCGTCGGTGACCTTCACCGTGTCGATGCGCACGTCGACGAACGGGTTGATCTGCGCGAGATTCGCGCGCAGGGCCTCGGTCTTGTACTGCCCGACATCCTTGAGGAAGTACTGCTGACGGTTCAGATTGGTCATATCCACGCGGTCGAAGTCGACCAGATGCAGATGGCCGACGCCGATGCGCGTGAGCGCCACGGCCACGGTCGAGCCGAGCCCGCCGCAGCCGGCGATCGCCACATGGGCGTTGTCCAGCTTGCTCTGCGTGGCCTCGGTATGGCGCTCGATCAGCGCGTCGCGGATCTCCCGCTCGGACACGAGCGTGGTCGGGTCGGGCGTGCCGTGGAACGCGGCGTCGCGGGCGGCGAGCTGAGCGTCGTCGGCGGATGGCGTGAATCCTGCTGGTATCGGCATGATCGTCAGCCTCCCTGCACGAACGTGACGATTTCGACGGTGTCGGTGCCCTTGAGCATCGTCTCGGCGCGCTTGACGCGCGGCACGATGGCCCCGTTCAGTTCGACGGCGACGCGCTCGGGCGTGAAGCCCAGGCGTTCGATCAGATCGTTGACGCTCAGCGGCGTCTCGATCTGCTCTTCCTTGCCATTGACGATCATGTGATCCCCTTGTTCCGGCGCGCCGGCGATGGCCCGTCGGCGCGCGTAATAAAAAAGGGTCGCTGAAGCAGCCGTACCCTGTGAGGTGGTGCGCCCCTTCATGACCCTGGTCATTCGATATTCAGTTATAAGGCAATGTTTGGTTATTGGAACGAAATATCGCGGCGTTGCGCCGGTGCGCTGCGCCCGGACTGCTTGCGGAACCGCCGGTGCGCCAGCGCGATGACGAGTCCGCGTGGTGCCGCCGTGCGTGCCGGAAGCAATGCGGTGCAGACACGGCGTGCGTGCCTTGACATGCTTCGAATGGATGGGAGTGCATCGCGAACGCCATGCCATATGGCGTGACCAACCCGTTTCCTTACGGCGGCATTACCCGCATCAAGTTGACGGTCGAAGTTCGCGACTTCCTCTCAGCCCATCCGGGCTCCCGTTCGGTTGCGTTACCATCATAGCGCCGACCGTGCGACATGCCATGCGGGCGGGGTGGACGGGGTGAGGCGACCGGCATGCCGCGCGCCGGACCGGCCGCCCGGCTCCCCCGGCCGCATGTCCGCGCCTATGCGAAGATGGTGGCATGACAGCATTGCATCATGCGACCGATTTCGCGAACACCGTCGATTTCGCGGGATATCACATCCCCCGCCTCGGCATGGGCACGATGGCGCTTGCGATCGAGGGGCGCCCCGACCGCGGCACCGCGCTCGAGACGATTCGCGCCGCACTCGACTGCGGCGTGCGCTATCTCGATACCGCATGGTCGTATTATCTGCCGAGCGCTCCCGGAACCGGGACTCCGGAGGACATGGGATACGGCGAGCGGCTGGTCCGCGATGCGCTTGCCGGTTGGGACGGCCCCCGCGATGAGGTGCTCGTCGCCACCAAGACCGGGTACCGGCGCACCTGCGAGGCGGTTGCCGGTGCGTCAGCCTCGCAGGATCGGGCCTCGGCAACGGGCGGCGGGCGCCAGCATCTGCAGGCCGCCGGCAGCCGCTATGGCTGGATGGCCGATTCCCGGCCGGAGACGATGATCCGCGACGCGAAGGAATCCGCGCGGCATCTCGGCGTCGACGCGCTTGACCTGCTGTACTCGCACGGCCCGGACCCGGCGGTGCCCTACGAGGATCAGATCGGCGCGCTCAAGCAGCTGCTCGACGAGGGCGTGATCCGCTACGCCGGCATTTCCCGGGTCGACAACGCGCAGATCGATACGGCTCGCGCGATTCTCGGCGACCGGCTGATCGCCGTGCAGAACCAGTTCTCCCCCTCGCACCCGGACCCGGAGCGCACGATGGAGCACTGCGCCTTGCTGGGTCTTGATTTTGTCTGCTGGTCGCCGCTCGGCGGGTTCCTCGATCCGTTCGACCGGCACTGCTACGACCCGTTCCGCGAGGTCGCCGCCGCAAGGGGCGTCTCCTACCAGCGCGTCGTGCTCGCGTGGGAACTGACCCGCTACGATCGGCTGTTCACGATCCCCAGCGCCCGGAATCCGCATGAGATCAGGGATTCCTTCGCCGCGACCGAGCTGCGGCTCACGGACGAGGAGCTGGCGCGGCTCGGGTGAGGGCGCCTGTTCTCAGTTCGCGGACGGGCGCGCGCTGTGCGGGGAGTATTGGAACGACCCGTGCACCAGCGACGAGGTAAAGTGCTCGGTGCACATGCCAAAATCCACCGCCTCATGCGTGCAGCCGACGATGCTGCAAGAAGTGCGTTCCATGATGTCCCCTTCCTTGGTTCCCCCGTACTGCGGCAGCGATGCCGGTTCCGGTACTGATAACGCTACTCTTCTTTGCGCGATGGGCATAGGGGAAACCTTGTTTTTGTTAGCCGCGTCACATTCTTTGGGCATGTCGTGCCGCGTTATCGGTCTGTGGCGCCGGAGCCGGTGCTGGCGGTGTCGGGAGAGGGCGGCTTTCGCATGCCCAAACACCCGTTCTGCGGTTTGACATGCTGAAATACCCGAAATAGGCCTCGATTCCGGGTATTTCAGCATGTCAAACCGCAGAACGGGTGTTTCGGCAGGCCAAAAATCTCGCGTAGTAAATTGTTTATAGTGTGAGATAAAATACCGGTGGTTGTGAGATCCGGGCGACACGTGCCCATGCCGTGAATGCTGGCGGCGTGTGGCTGCAATGGCCGTGCATGCGGCGCGTCGCTCGTACCGCGTGATCGCGCGCGTCAAAAGCATGGGAAGCACAAGCATGGGAGTGGCTGATGGGATTCGAGCAGGAGGCGCTGAGCGAGCTGTACGCCAGCGTATGGGGCAATCGTTCCAAGATGCAGCGGGACTTCACCCGGGGGGTGCATGGCGAGGCATTCGTTCTGCACGAGTTGTCCTGCAAGGGGACTCAGACGCCGTCGCAGCTCGCCGCGGCGCTGAAGGTGAGTTCCGGCCGCGTGTCCACGGTGTTGTCGGTTCTGGAGAAGAAGGGCCTGATCACGCGGGATGTCGACCCCGATGACCGGCGCATCATCCGCGTGAACCTGACGGAGGCCGGACGCACCCGGGCGGGGCATGACATGGAGGAACTGCGGTCGGCGGTCTGCTGGATCTTCTCGCAGATGGGGGAGCGGCGCACCCGCGAACTCGTCGAACTGGTCGCGGAATTCTCCGTATACATGTCGGTGTGCCACCCGGGCAAGGCGCGGCCGACCCCCGAGGAGGTGCGTGCCGCGTTCGCGGAGAACGAAGAGCGCCGTCGCAAGGCGTTGTCCGATGGGAATCCGGACTGCGGGGCGTAGCCGATCCATTCTGAGGCGGGGCGATCGGCCTCCCCGCCACGGCCGCGCGTTGGTTCCCGGCCCTGGCGATGGTGCTCCGGCGTTTTGCTCTCAGGAAATACACAGCATCATGCGTAATATCTCACACTGTAAGTAATTTGCCAATAAGAGATAAATGAACATCGGGATACGCGGCATCGCGAACTCGCGGCGTGTATCGGCAGCATCAGCAACATCAGCAACACATCAACAACCGTCAACAACGAAAACAAAAACACCGGAAGGGAAACGAATGCTACGCATCATGAAATACCTCTCCAAAGCGGAGATAGGTCAGATGCTCATCGCTCTGGTGACCATCGTCGGTCAGGTCTACTTCGACCTGAAGCTGCCTGACTACATGTCGGACATCACCACCTTGGTCGAGACGCCGGGCAGCGACATGAAGGACATCTGGATCGCCGGCGGCAAGATGCTGCTCATCTCGCTCGGCTCCGTGGCCTGCGCCATCATCACCGGCTATATCGCCGCGCGCGTGGCCGCCTCGTTCACGCAGCGCCTGCGCTCGCTCGAATTCCGCAAGGTCGAATCCTTCGGTCCGGCCGAAATGAGCCAGTTCTCCACCGCCAGCCTCATCACCCGTTCCACCAACGACATCACGCAGGTGCAGATGTTCATCACCATGGGCCTGCAGCTCATCGTCAAATCGCCGATCATGGCCGTGTGGGCGGTGTGCAAGATCGCCGGCGAAGGCTTCGAATGGACGGTCGCCACCGGCATCGCCGTGGTGATCCTGCTGGTGGCCATCGTCATCATGATGGCCATGGTCATGCCGAAGTTCAAGGCCATGCAGGCCCTGACCGACAACATCAACCTCGTGGCCCGCGAAAACCTCACCGGCCTGCGCGTGGTGCGCGCCTACAACGCCGAGGACTACCAGGAATCCAAATTCACCAAGGCCAACAAGGAGCTGACCGAAACCCAGCTGTTCACCAACCGCGTCATGGCGTTCATGATGCCGCTGATGAACACCATCATGAACGGCCTGATGCTCGCCGTCTACTGGATCGGCGCCTACCTCATCGACGCCGCCGGCCTCAAGGACAAGCTCACCGTGTTCTCCAACATGGTCGTGTTCTCCAACTATTCCGTGCAGGTCATCATGAGCTTCCTGCTCATGAGCATGGTGTTCGTGCTCTGGCCGCGCGCCGACGTGTCCGCGCAGCGCATCATGGAGGTGCTCGACACCGAGCCGATCGTCAGGAACGGCACCAAAACCGCCGCCGATGTGGCCAAGACCGGGCAGCGGGGCACCGTGGAGTTCCGCAATGTCAGCTTCACCTACCCGGATTCGCGCGAGGCGATGCTTGAAGGCATCAGCTTCACCGCCAAGCAGGGCCAGACCGTGGCGTTCATCGGCTCCACCGGTTCCGGCAAATCCTCGCTCATCAATCTCGTGCCGCGCTTCTACGACGTCAGCCAGGGCCAGGTGCTGGTCGACGGCGTGGACGTGCGCGACTACGACCTGAAGTCCCTGCGCGACAAGATCGGCTACGTGCCGCAGCAGTCCGTGCTGTTCAAGGGCACCGTGGCCTCCAACGTGAGCTACGGCGACCAGCCCGGAGAGCCGTCGGATGTCGAGATGGCGGACACCTCCACCCCGGCCGGGCGCAAGCGCGAGGCCGAGCTGATCGCCGCCGGCAAGGCCGCGGAAGGCGCCGATATGCCGGCCGAGCAGCTGGACCGCATCAAGGCCGCGGCCGGCGTGGCCCAGGCCAGCGAATTCGTGGAGCGCATGGACGGCGAGTATTCCGCCGCGATCGCCCAGGGCGGCTCGAACGTGTCCGGCGGCCAGAAGCAGCGCCTGTCGATTGCGCGCGCGGTGTACCGTCACCCGGAAATCCTGATTTTCGACGACTCGTTCTCCGCGCTCGATTTCAAGACCGACCGCGAAGTGCGCGACGCGCTCGCCCGCGAGGCCAAGGATTCCACCAAGCTCATCGTGGCCCAGCGCATCGGCACCATCATGAACGCCGACCGCATCGTCGTGCTCGACGATGGCAAGGTCGTGGGCCAGGGTACGCACAAGGAACTGCTTGAGGACTGCGACGTGTACCGCCAGATCGCCGAATCCCAGCTCAGCCAGTCGGAGCTTACCGCGTAGGGGCTTACCAGGCTCCCGCTGGCGGGAGCTGTCGAGCATAGCGAGACTGAGGGTGGTCTCCGATCTCCCCTCAGTCACTTCGTGACGGCTCCCCTCCAGAGGGGAGCCAGGAAACAAAGGACTTAACACAAATGCCAAGAGGACCAATGGGCGGTGGGCGCACCACCGAAAAGCCCAACGACTTCGGCAAGGTCATGGGCAAGCTCGTGAACTATTGCCGCAACTATCTTCCCGTCATCGTCATCGCGCTCGTCCTGGGCGCGGCCGGCACCGTCTGCCAGATCGTCGGCCCGGACAAGCTCAAGGACATGACCAACGAAATCGTCAAGGGCCTGCCCGCCATCGTCAACGGCAAGCCGGTGATGAATTCGGTCGATTTCGGCGCTGTCGGTCATATCGCCTGGACGCTGGTGGCCCTGTACGTGGGCTATGCGGTGCTCGGCTACGTGCAGAGCTGGATGATGGCCAACGTCACCCAGCGCACGGCCCAGCGCCTGCGCGAGTCGATCTCGGTCAAGATCAACAAACTGCCGCTCAAGTACTTCGACAAGGTCAGCTACGGCGACGTGCTCTCCCGCATCACCAACGACGTGGACGCCATCGGCCAGACGTTGGGCCAGTCGCTCGGCTCGCTGATCACCTCGGTGACGCTGTTCGTGGGCGCGCTGGTGATGATGTTCTACAACAACGTCATCATGACCCTGTGCGCCATCGGCGCCAGCGTCCTGGGCCTGATCATCATGATGGTCATCATGAAGGCGTCCCAGAAGTACTTCTCCCGCCAGCAGATCGCGCTTGGCGACGTCAACGGCCATGTGGAGGAGATGTACGCCGGCCACCTCATCGTCAAGGCGTACAACGGCGAGGCCGACTCGATCCGCCGCTTCGAGAAGTACAACTCGGACCTCTACGAGTCCGGCTGGAAGTCGCAGTTCCTCTCCGGCCTGATGATGCCGCTCATGAACTTCGTTGGCAACTTCGGCTACGTGGTGGTGTGCGTGGTCGGCGCGGCGCTCGCGCTCGACGGGCAGATCGAGTTCGGCGTGATCGTGGCGTTCATGATGTACATCCGCCTGTTCACCCAGCCGCTCTCGCAGTTCGCGCAGGCCTTCCAGAACCTGCAGCGCTGCGCGGCCGCCGCCGAGCGCGTGTTCGGCTTCCTCGAGGAGCCGGAGATGGAGGACGAATCCGGCAAGTCCGCCTTGCTCGGGGCAAACGGCCACGAGGTGAAGGGCAACGTGGAATTCAGCCATGTGCGGTTCGGCTACGAGCCGGACAAGCCGATCATCCACGACTTCTCGGCTGACGTGAAGGCCGGCCAGAAGGTGGCCATCGTCGGTCCGACCGGCGCCGGCAAGACCACCATGGTCAACCTGCTCATGCGCTTCTACGAGATTTCCGGCGGCTCGATCTCGATCGACGGCGTGGACACCAAGTCCGTGCCGCGCTGGAATGTGCACGACCAGTTCT
>OKQJ01000061.1_pt1 | contig 66119 bp, 67 predicted proteins | sample 1614171 | NCBI WGS metagenome assembly OKQJ01 (sample SAMN04436911, study PRJEB24849) | human gut metagenome | biome: human gut; feature: NICU; material: stool | host: Homo sapiens | place: USA: Saint Louis, MO | collected 2012-05-30 | reverse complement strand
AAAAAGCTCTATAATCTCTACAGTGGTTTTACCCACTACAGAAATTATAGAGCCACTTAAAAAGCCAGTTCAACTGAACTTGGCTTTTTAAAATACACGATAAACATAAGGATTGTCAGGCTGCCCGACCTCTTTAATCTAAGTCAAATTAAGGATAGGGAGGCTCTGTTTGAGATTTTGATAGTAATCCACAGTGATGGTACCAGTGACTTTCACCCAGGTATTGTCCTTGAAGGTTTGGTCACTTCCTGTCGTCGCCAGTCCGTAAACACCTGAATCGGCGATACAGTGGATAATCCCAAAACGGAAGATGAACTGATAACCCTTGGTTTGTGGGTCATTGTAAACAAAACCGGTATAGGTAACCTTCTTGCCCACAAAATCGTTAGGATAGAGGTAAATGAGTTCCATGACTTCCATGTAATTTTCAGTGGTAATCTGGATGGTCTCACGTCCCTTGTACTTGGCGAGCTCTCTGGTCATTTCCTTCTCATAAGCTGAGGAGGTGAAGTAGGAGCTGGTGTCTGGCTTCAAGTACTGAATAGTCGTTCCCTCTTGGTCGGCCTGATTAGGATCGCTCCCTGCCGCCAGTGGAAAATGATAGCCCTTAGCTGACACGGTATTGGCATCCAAGGTTACTGTTGGCACCAAGAGCCCCGTGAGGACTGGAAAGGCCAAGAGAACGATGCTGGCTACCTTGGCTACTCGACCTGACAAATGCGAGTGAACCTTCATCTGTTTCATCCAGACAATGAGTTGAACTACAGCAAGGATAAAGGAAAGCACCATGGAAATGTAGGCCAAGTAGGAGTAGTGGATGTTAATGTACTGGTTGAGCTTGCCAGAAACTTGCAAGTACATGACCAGCTCAAAATACCCAGATAAGATGAGAAAACGTAACATTAAATCACCCCCAATAGCAGACAATAAATGATTGTCACCAGACTTGCGGTTCCTACAAAGAGACCAACAAAGCGTGTTTTAAACTGGTGTTTCATCATAATCAAGTTCTTGATATCAACCATAGGACCAATGATAAGGAAGGCCACCGTTGGTGCCACTCCAAAATTAGAGAGTAGCGAAGCCCCGATAAAGGCATCCGCCTCTGAACAAAGGGAGAGGATGAAGGCCAGGAGCATCATGATCAGCAGGGCTGTTACTGAATTATGACCGATAGTCGTTAGGATTCGGGTAGGTAGGTAGGTCTGCATACTGGCAGCCACCAAGCTCCCGAAAATCAGGTAACGCCCAGTGTCAAAGAACTCGTCAACCGCATGAACCAGAGCTTGAAAGGTTTTCTTACCAGCTGACAAACCACTATAGTCGTGAACATGACTGGTCTTACGATTGTCCTTGAGAATCTGGTCATCCACCACAAAGCCGAGCATAATTCCCAAAATCATAGCAATCAAGAAAGCTCCGAGAAAACGTAAAATTACGTAGTACCAAGAGTTCCCAAAGGCAGTATAGGTCGCAAAGAGAACGACTGGATTAATGATAGGAGCAGTTGCCATGAAAGGAATAGCTGTGTAGCTAGGCACTTTTTTCTCTAAAAATCGCGTGATTATTGGAACAATTCCACATTCACAAGAAGGGAAAATAAAACCAATCAGAGTTCCAAAGAGAATAGCCAGGACCTTATTTTTAGGGAGGAAGTTTTGGACCTTTTCAGGAGTCACAAAGACCTCGATAAAGCCAGACAGGATACTTCCCAGCAAAACAAAGGGCAGGGCTTCGATAATAATCGATAGAAAAACTGCCAGAAGCTGCAGAACGCTATCTGGTAGTTGATGAAAAATAGCCATAAAAATTATTTCTTCTTATCTTCTTGAAGACGTTCATCCTTCTTAGGATCAGTTCCCGCCTTTTCAAAATCAGGGATAGCCGCAAAAGATGCCATCATGCTTTCAAGTTCATTTGTTTTTTTCTGAATAACTGCCATAAAAAGCCTCCGAGTTAATTAAGATACTAAGGGCGTTATTTCTGACAGAAAATTAGGGCATCTTCCTAGAAGCACTGCTTCTAGGAAGATGCATCTATTTTCCGAAAGAAATAGCCCCTAACAATAGGTTTACTTTTCTATTATACTACCTCTTGCTTAAAAATTCTCGCTTCAGCTACAAGGTTTTCTGCCCAAGCAAATCTCCTCTCGTGGTATAATAGAGTTTATGGAAAATCAAAATTTAGAGACATTGGCTCAAGAATTGGGCCTAAAAAAACAACAAGTTGAAACTGTTTTGGAATTGACCGTAGAAGGTAATACTATTCCCTTCATTGCCCGTTACCGTAAGGAAAAAACCGGCAATCTGGATGAAATGCAAATCAAGGCCATCATTGATATGGACAAGTCCTTGACTGCTCTTCAGGACCGTAAGGAAACAGTTCTTGCCAAGATTGAGGCTCAGGGCAAATTGACTGATCAACTCAAGGCAGCTATTGAAGCTGCTGAGAAGTTGGCAGATGTGGAAGAACTCTATCTTCCCTATAAGGAAAAACGCCGCACCAAAGCGACAGTTGCCCGTGAAGCAGGTCTTTTCCCCTTGGCTCGTCTTATCTTGCAAAATAGTCCAAATCTCAAGGCTGAAGCTGAAAAGCTGACATCTGAAGCCTTTCCAACAGCTGACAAGGCTCTTGCAGGTGCTGTGGATATTTTGGTTGAGGCCTTTTCTGAGGACAATAGTTTGCGCTCTTGGACCTACAACGAAATCTGGAACAACAGTGACATCACTTCAACCCTTAAGGATCAATCTTTGGATGAAAAAGAAACTTTCAAAATCTACTATGATTTTGAGGACAAGGTGTCTAAACTTCAAGGTTACCGTACATTAGCCCTTAACCGTGGGGAGAAACTAGGCGTTGTCAAGGTAGCCTTTAAGCACAATCTTGAGAAAATGTACCGTTTCTACAGTGCTCGTTTCAAACAAAAAAATGACTATATCGAGGAAGTCATCAACCAATCTCTCAAGAAGAAAATCATTCCAGCTATGGAGCGTCGTATCCGTAGCGAGTTGACTGAAGCAGCAGAAGATGGTGCGATTCAACTTTTCTCTCAAAACCTTCGAAGCCTTCTCCTAGTCTCACCACTTAAAGGTAAGATGGTTCTTGGGTTTGACCCAGCCTTTCGTACAGGGGCTAAGTTGGCCGTGGTTGATCAAACTGGTAAGCTCATTACAACGCAAGTTATCTATCCAGTGGCTCCAGCCAGTCAGGCCAAGATTGCCCAAGCTAAGAAAGACTTGGCTGACCTCATTAAAAAGCATGCCATTGAGATTATCGCTATCGGTAATGGGACAGCCAGTCGTGAAAGTGAAGCTTTTGTGGCAGAAGTTCTCAAGGATTTTCCAGAGACTTCATATGTCATTGTCAATGAGAGTGGTGCTTCTGTTTACTCTGCATCAGAGTTGGCCCGCCATGAGTTCCCAGACTTGACAGTCGAAAAACGCTCTGCCATTTCTATTGCCCGTCGTCTCCAAGACCCATTGGCTGAGTTGGTTAAGATTGATCCTAAATCAATCGGAGTAGGCCAATACCAGCATGATGTTAGTCAGAAGAAACTTTCTGAAAATCTTGACTTCGTCGTTGATACCGTGGTTAACCAGGTTGGTGTCAATGTCAATACGGCAAGTAGTACGCTCTTGTCACATGTCTCAGGTCTCAACAAGACTATCTCTGAGAATATCGTCGCCTACCGTGAGGAAAATGGTGAGATTGCATCACGTGCTGAAATCAAAAAGGTCCCACGACTTGGTGCCAAGGCCTTCGAACAAGCTGCAGGTTTCCTTCGTATTCCAAATGCTAAGAATATCTTGGATAATACAGGGGTCCATCCAGAGTCCTACCCAGCGGTAAAAGCCCTCTTCAAGCAGTTGGCTATCACAGACTTGGACGACTCTGCTAAGGCAAAATTGAAGGCTCTTAATCTTAAAGAAACAGCCGAAGGATTGGGACTTGGACAGGAAACCCTCAAAGATATCATTGCTGACCTTTTGAAACCAGGTCGTGACCTCCGTGATGATTTTGAAGCACCAGTACTTCGTCAAGATGTTCTTGAACTCAAAGATTTGTCAGTAGGACAAAAACTTGAAGGAACAGTCCGTAACGTTGTGGACTTTGGTGCCTTTGTTGATATCGGTGTCCATGAGGATGGTCTTATCCACATCTCTGAGATGAGTAAGAGCTTCGTTAATCATCCAAGTCAGGTCGTTTCTGTTGGGGATTTGGTTACCGTATGGGTATCAAAAGTTGATTTAGAGCATGAAAAACTCAATCTTTCCTTGGTGAATCCACGTGAATCTAACTGATTATGTTAAGACTGTTTCTATAGAAGATTTTGGCTGGGAATTTAAGCATCAAGCCTTGTGGAACAAGCGTCTCCGGACCACTGGAGGGCGGTTCTTTCCCAAGGATGGACACTTAGATTTCAACCCAAAACTCTATGAGGAACATGGTCTTGAGACCTTTCGAAAAATCGTCCGCCACGAACTCTGTCATTATCACCTTTACTTTCAAGGGAAGGGCTACAAGCATGCTGATAGAGATTTCAAGGACTTACTAGCTAAGGTCGATGGCCTTAGATACGCTCCAAAGATGCAAGGTCAAAAGGAGAAGTACTACCTCTATCAGTGCCAATCCTGTGGTCGTATTTACCGTCGCAAACGCCGTGTCAATACACGGAAATTTGGCTGCGGTTTGTGTCGAGGCAAGCTCATTTTTCTAAATCAGTCCTAGGGCTGATTTTTTTAATTTAAAAAAATCATATAATTAAATCAAAGAAATGATGGGAGAAGAAGACCATGTCAAATCGTTTTTATAAGACACGAAAAAATAGACTCGTCGCCGGTGTTGTTGCAGGTTTGGCAGATAAGTTTGGCTGGGACCTGACTCTAGCTCGTATCTTGGCTATCATTCTCATGGTTTCAACACAGTTTGGAATCTTTCTATACTTGGTTTTAGCCTTTCTCCTTCCTTACAAAGAAGATATTTATCCCGAAATCAAACTTAAGGATGGACGTAAACGTAAAAACGCTGAACCTGTCGAAGATGAGTGGAATTGGTAAGTAACTGTTAAAAGACATTGACCTATGATTGGCCTTAGTGCTAGTCATAGGTCTTTTTTGCTTTGAGAACCGCATTGAAAACCTTTTTATGATACAATGAAACTAGTAAATAATCGGAGGAAATAATATGACAGTAACTGTTAAAATGTTGGTTGATAAGCTTAAGCTTAAGGTTGTCTATGGGAACGAAAAACTTTTGTCAAAACCAATAACAACGGCTGATATCTCTCGTCCTGGTTTAGAAATGACGGGTTATTTTGACTATTATTCACCAGAACGACTTCAGTTGGTTGGGATGAAGGAGTGGTCCTACCTTAAAACCATGACTGATAATAACCGTTATTCTGTTTTTGCTAATATGTTTAAAGCGGAAACTCCAGCTGTTATCGTGGCACGTGGTCTTGAGATTCCGGAAGAGATGCTTCAAGCTGCTAAGGAAAATGGTGTAGCAGTTCTTCAAGGACGCAATGGTACATCATCACTTTCAGGTGACATGTCTTGGTATCTCAACTCTCAATTAGCTGAACGTACTAGTGTCCATGGTGTTTTAGTAGATATCTATGGGATGGGTGTTCTCATCCAGGGTGATTCTGGTATCGGTAAGAGTGAAACAGGGCTTGAGTTGGTGAAACGTGGTCACCGTCTTGTCGCTGACGACCGTGTGGATGTTTATGCTAAGGATGAGGAGACTCTCTGGGGTGAGCCCGCAGAAATCCTCCGCCATCTTCTTGAAATCCGTGGGGTTGGTATCATTGATGTCATGAGTCTCTACGGAGCTAGTGCTGTCCGCAATTCATCTCAAGTTCAGTTGGGCATATATCTTGAGAATTTTGAAAATGGCAAGGTCTTTGACCGTCTTGGAAATAGCAATGAAGAGATTGAATTACAGGGCGTTAAGATTCCACGTATCCGCATTCCTGTTAAGACAGGACGTAACGTGTCAGTCGTTATCGAAGCTGCAGCAATGAACTATCGTGCTAAGCAAATGGGATTTGATGCAACCAAAACTTTTAATGACCGTTTGACTAACCTCATTAGTAAGAATGGTGAAGAATAATGTTAGCTACTATTGATCCAATTGCTCTAAGACTTGGTCCAATCAGTATTCATTGGTATGCCATCTGTATTGTATCTGGTCTTTTACTTGCCGTTTATCTGGCTCAGCGTTGGGCTCCTGAAAAGGGAATCGATCCTGAGCATATCTTAGATTTTATTCTTTTAGCCTTTCCTATAGCTATTGTTGGTGCTAGGCTCTACTATGTGATTTTCCAGTGGTCTTATTACAGCCAAAATCCATCGGAAATTTTTGCGATTTGGAATGGTGGAATTGCCATCTATGGTGGCTTGATTGGTGGTGCAGTTGTCCTTTATTGGTTTGCTAAACGTCATGCTATTTCGGTTTTAGATTTTCTAGATATTGCGGCCCCTGGGGTCATGATAGCTCAGAGTATCGGTCGCTGGGGAAATTTTGTCAATCAAGAGGCCTATGGAAAAGCAGTTAGTCATCTGAATTATCTTCCAGAAATTATCCGTCAGCAGATGTTTATTGATGGAAGCTACCGTGTACCTACCTTCCTTTATGAAAGTCTGTGGAATCTAGTTGGTTTTAGCATTATTCTAGGACTACGACGCTTTAATAAGGGATTGCGACAGGGAGATGTGACTTCATTTTACCTTATCTGGTATGGCCTTGGACGCTTTGTCATTGAAGGCATGCGTACGGATAGTCTCATGTTTGCTGGCTTGCGTGTTTCACAATGGGTCAGCATTTCCATCATTATCCTTGGAGCTATCCTCTTATATTTCCGTAAACAACGTCAAAAAGCAGATTATAAAATGAAAAGCTAGTCATACTGTTCAGACTTTGTTATAATGAAATGAAAATTATAATAAAGGTCATAAGAAGCAGGAGTCAAACACTCAGTTTCTTTGAATTAACCTTTTAAGCAGGTCAAAGGAGTCTTAAACTATGGCAGAAATTGCATTTCTTATTATCGCAATCGCACTTGCTGCGTTCCTAATTGCATTAATCCCAACTCTACTTCGCACACGTCATGTTGTCAAAGAAGTTGAAGAAACGGTTGCTGTTCTTCGTACAGATATCAATGTGACCCTTCATCAAACAAATGAAATCTTAGCTAAGGCCAACGTCTTGGTTGAAGATGTTAATGAAAAAGTTCAAACAATTGATCCTCTCTTTGTAGCAGTAGCTGAGCTTTCAGAAAGTGTTTCTGACTTGAATACTGAAGCTCGTTACCTCGGTGCTAAGGCAAGTGCAGCAGGAGCAAGTGTCGGTAAAGCAGGCTCAGCCTTTGCTATCGGCAAGGTTGCTTCAAAACTATTTGGTAAAAAAGACAAGAAAAAATAAGGAGGTCTTTTCATGAGTAAATTTCTAAACACCCTAATTATTGGCGCAGCTTCTGGAGCTGCAGCAGCTTATTTCTTCACAACTGAAAAAGGTAAAGCAGTTAAAGCACGTATTGATGAAGAAATCGCTTCATTCAAAGAAGATCCTAAAACTTACCAAAATCAAGTGGTGGAAAAAGCTAGTGACTATAAAGAATTGGCAGTCGATACTTTCCAAGATTATAAAACAAAATTTGAAAATGGCGACATCACTGTAGATGATTTGACAAAAGCCGTTCAAGAAAAAACAGCTCAAGTTGCTGACTTTGCAAAAGAGAGCTTTGAACTTATCAAAGAGAAGACAGCTCAAGTAACTCCTGAACAAGCGAATGTTGAATCAGAAACAAAAGCTATCGTAGATGATATTGTCATTGATATTAAAGATATCTCTGAAGAAGTAGCAGAAGTAAAATAATAAAGAAAGCACATGAGGCTTTCTTTTTTTAATACGAAAAAAACGTTGACCAAGCATTCAACGTTTTTGTGCTTTATAATATTCGATTAGGACATAAATACCTATCTGACCAATGACGCTAATGGTAATTGCCCAAAAGAAGGCCCAGAAGGAAGCCACCTGTGCTACCAAGAAAAGGAAGGCAACTAGGACTGTTGAAACACAGAAGCTTGAGATACGTCCAAAGAAAATCATATCTTGTAGCTTAATACTATTATTATTTAAACCTTGATAATCTTGATAATTCGTCGTTTGAGGACGCTCAGTCTCGAAATCTTCGATGTGATCAAATTGACGGTGTAAGTTGTCAGCCATGTCTGCCTCCTTTCTATATAAAATACCTAAACCACTTTTCCATGTAGGTTAAAATATTTAGTCAGTATTTCACTATTTAGAATCTCATTAATAATACCATAAAAATTTTATATTGCAAAGTTTTTTTTGATTTTTGTGAAAATTATAGTATTTAAAAACTAATTTAAAATATTAAGATACAGAACTTTGAACCTAAAAATTCTAAAAAAATCTAATCATTTGTGCTATAATGTGAGTTATGGAAAAAATAGTGATTACAGCGACTGCTGAGAGCTACGAGCAGGCATGTGAGCTCCTAGAACTTGGCGTAGATCGTATTTACATCGGCGAAAAAGCTTTTGGCCTTCGTTTGCCTAAGCCTTTTTCATTCGCAGAGATGCGAAAGATTGCAGAGCTGGTACATGAGTCTGGCAAGGAATTGACTGTTGCCGTTAACGCCCTCATGCACCAAGGTATGATGGATGCTCTTCCAGACTATCTTGATTTTCTTGAAGAAATCAAGGCAGATTATATCACGGTTGGTGATGCAGGAGTTTTCTACATCTGTAACCGTGACAAACGTCCCTTCAAAATGATTTATGATGCTTCAACCATGGTAACCTCTAGCCGTCAGATTAATTTCTGGGGCAAACAAGCTGGAGCTTCTGAAGCTGTTTTGGCTCGTGAAATTCCGTCTGCGGAACTTTTCGTCATGGCTGAAAATCTTCAAATTCCAGCCGAGGTTTTGGTTTACGGTGCAAGTATCATTCACCATTCAAAACGACCACTTCTTCAAAACTACTACAACTTTATCAAAACGGATGAAGCTGTTACCAAAGAACGTGACCTCTTCCTTTCTGAGCCTGGTGACCCAGATTCGCACTACTCAGTTTATGAGGATATGCACGGGACACATATCTTTGCCAATAATGACCTGGATATGATGACTAAGCTTTCAGAACTCGTTGAACATGGTTTTGACCACTGGAAGTTAGACGGTGTTTATTGCCCAGGTGAAAACTTCGTAAAAATCACCGAGTATTTTGTGAAGGCTCGTGACCTCATCGAGGCTGGCGAATTTTCACAAGATCAAGCCTTCCTCTTTGATGAGGCTATTCATAAATTACACCCAGCCAACCGTGGTTTGGACACAGGTTTCTATGATTATGAACCTGACCGTGTAAAATAAAAATATGTCCTCCTTCGTTTGAGAGTTTTCCATTTTCAGGGAACGAAGGAGACTTCTAAAAACAAAAATCGACAATCTTGCAAATTGGAGAAATTATGACTACAACTAAAAAACGCCCAGAGGTTTTGGTACCTGCTGGGACTTTGGAAAAATTGAAAGTCGCTGTAAATTACGGCGCAGATGCTGTTTTCGTTGGTGGACAAGCCTATGGTTTGCGTAGCCGTGCCGGAAACTTTACCATGGACGAACTTCGTGAAGGTATCGAATACGCTCACGCTCGTGGTGTCGATGTGCACGTTGCTTCGAACATGGTTACCCATGAAGGAAATGAAAAAGGTGCAGGTGAGTGGTTCCGTGAATTGCGTGATATGGGACTCGATGCTGTTATCGTATCTGACCCAGCTTTGATTGAAATCTGTTCAACTTATGCTCCAGGCCTTAACATCCACTTGTCAACGCAAGCATCTGCGACAAACGTTGAAACCTTCCATTTTTGGAAACAGTATGGCTTGACTCGTGTTGTTTTAGCACGTGAGGTTACTATGGAAGAATTGGCTGAAATCCGTAAACGTACGGACCTTGAAATTGAAGCCTTTGTCCATGGTGCTATGTGTATCTCATACTCAGGTCGCTGTACCCTTTCTAACCACATGTCAGACCGTGATGCCAACCGTGGTGGTTGTTCACAGTCATGCCGCTGGAAATATGACCTTTACGACATGCCATTCGGCCAAGAGCGAAAGAGTATCCACGGTGAAGTTCCTGAAGAGTACTCAATGTCAGCCGTTGACATGTGTATGATTGAAAATATTCCAGACCTTATCGATAATGGTGTTGATAGCCTGAAAATCGAAGGTCGTATGAAATCTGTCCACTACGTATCAACAGTTGCCAACTGTTACAAGGCTGCCTGTGACGCTTACATGGAAAGTGCAGAAGCCTTTTATGCCATCAAAGATGATTTGATTAACGAACTCTGGAAAGTTGCCCAACGTGAATTGGCAACAGGTTTCTACTACAAGACTCCAACAGAAAACGAACAACTCTTTGGTGCCCGTCGTAAGATTCCACAATACAAATTCGTTGGTGAAGTCGTAGACTTTGATCCAGCAACTATGACAGCTACAATCCGTCAACGTAACGTTATCCTCGAAGGTGACCACGTTGAATTCTACGGACCAGGCTTTCGTCATTTCGAGTGTGAGATCAAAGATCTTCACGATGCTAATGGTAATAAGATTGACCGTGCACCAAACCCAATGGAACTTCTTACTATTACCGTGCCACAAGAAGTTAAACCTGGTGACATGATTCGTTCAACTAAAGAAGGTTTGATTAACCTCTACCAAAAAGACGGTTCAAGTAAGACTGTTCGTGCCTAATGACGAGAAAAATATATGGTCTCTTGGTAGATAATGAGAGCAGGTGCCAGCATTATCACACAGAATTAGATATTGTTGCCCTAAAATGCTTCGATTGTCTGAAGTATTATGCCTGTTATCAGTGTCATGATAGCTTGGAGGAACATAGATTTCGAGCTTATCCTTGTCAGATCAAGCAGGACAAGGTCCTTATCTGTGGTGTTTGTAGGTACGAAATGACGATCGAGGAATATCAAGAGGTAGTAGCCTGTCCCAATTGTCACAGTGCCTTTAATCCAGCTTGTTCAAAGCACTATGACATTTATTTTGAAAAATAAAAAGATTGAAGATTCTGTTTACACGAACAAAGTCTTCAATCTTTTTTAGTTAAAGTAACTATGATTTTTAAGAGCTTTTAAGACTGGCTTAGTCACCAAAGCGACGATGAGACCTTTAATGAGGTCAGGAATGATAAAAGGTGTTAAACCAACAGCTACAGCTGCAGACCAACCCATCTTTCCAAGAAAGTGCAGGCTGAGGATACCACCGACAAAGACAAGTGAATCTCCCAAAACAAAAGCCAAAAAGCTTTTCCAGATAGGAGTATTAGCATGAGTCAGTACTGATGTGACAAGAGCAAAAAAAGGATAGGCAAGCAGATAGCCAGCTGAAGGACCAAAGAAGGTTTGAAGCCCACCGCCACCTCCTGCAAAAACCGGTAGACCAATGGCACCTAGGATAAGGTAGAGGGTAGCGGCAAGAGTTGCCTCTCTTGGCTTAAGGACGGCAGCAACAAGTCCGACAGCAAAGGTCTGTAGAGTAATGGGAACTGCCCCAATCGGAATGATGATTTGAGCCAGTGCAGCAATGATAGCAGCACCGAAGGCGGGAAGTATGAGTGACAGTGTACGATTTTGTGTCATTTTTAGTTAACCTTTCGTAAATCAATAGTTAACTTATTATAACAAGCACTTCTGAAATAGTCAATCTCATAATAAAACGAGGTTAACAGATAAACTTAACCTCGTTGTGATATGATTTTTAGACGTTTGATTCCTTTTAGTTCAATCATGCTGATAACTTTGTCCTGCTCGATAAAGATAGCTTGACGCTGGCTGTCATAACGATTGATGTAGCCTTTATAGATCTTCTGATTAGAAGTCAGCATGACCATTTGGTTATTATCAATAGCACGATAGATATCGTTAATAAGATGATTTTGCATTAGGTGGATAGGTTTGCTGTGACCTGTTTCCACAAACTGATGAAGCTGATGCTTTACCGCTTCTAAAAAGTTTATCATGGTCATTTCCTTCATTTCTTGATAAAATAATTATAGCATGAAAGGTGAAATTTTGTGGATAACTTCTTTCTAAAACGCACAATTTTCACAGAGAAAAACGAATAAAGCTAGTGGAGGTAAGCAAATGTCAGAATTTTCATTTGAAATTGAAGAAAAACTCTTGGTCTTGTCTGAGAATGACAAGGGGTGGACTAAGGAGCTTAATCGTGTGAGCTTTAATGGCGCACCGGCTAAGTATGACATCCGCACTTGGAGTCCAGACCATACCAAGATGGGCAAGGGAATTACCCTTAGCAACGAAGAATTCCAAGTTCTCGTTGACGCTTTCAAAAACTAAAATAAGGTCAGCATGGCGCTGGCCTTATTTTTTTGTTTAAAACGTATCAAAGATAAGTTTGAGATTAAGAATGGTTAGAACAACAGCAATAGCATAACCGAGGAAGGTATTCCACTTGGCATTGACGTGTTTCCCCATGAGTGACTTTTTAGAAGTATAGTAAATCAAAGGGAAGATAGAGAATGGCAAGGCAATTGAGAGGAATACTTGTGAATAAACCAAGAGTTGATCCAGTGTCTTTTCTTGATCGCCGTAGAGAATGGCTACAATGATAACAGGTAGCAGGGCGAAGAGACGTGTGAACAAACGAATCACCCACTGAGGTAACCTCATGTGGAGGAAACCTTCCATGACAATCTGACCAGTTAAGGTACCAGTAATGGTAGAGTTTTGCCCACTAGCCAAGAGTGCCAAGGCAAAGAGAGTTGAAAGTGTTGAACTAGCTACCGCACCAGCAATCTTAGAGTCCTGAAGGGCATTGTACATTTGTGAGAAGGCTGAAATATCGGAAGCGTGACCAAAGAAGAGAGCTGCTCCCAAAATCAAGAGGAGCGAGTTAACCACAAAGGCTAGAGTCAACTGAATGTTGGAGTCCCAGGTCATGAAACGGACAGCCTTGGTCACGTCTTTTCCATCTGAATAGTCAACCTTACGAGTCTGTGACAAGGATGAGTGCAAGTAGAGGTTATGTGGCATAACGGTTGCCCCCACAATCCCAAGTGCCAAAGTCAACTGGTTGGTGTGCCCAGCAGCATGTGGCTCGAAGAGCGCTGGCGTAGGAAGATAACCCTCGAGGATTCCTGCAACACTAGGCTCAGACAAGGCTACCAGATAGACAAAGATAACCAAGATGGTCAAAATCAAGGTTGAAACAATAGCCTCGATTTTCTTGAATCCCAGCTTCATGATGAGTAGGAGTAGGAAGACGTCAAGGACTGTCACCAGAATAGCAACCATGATTGGAATACCAAAGAGCAGGTTAAGTGCGATGGCAGAACCAAGCACCTCAGCTAAGTCCGTCGCCATTAAGGCAAGCTCCAGAATCACCCAAAGCGTGTATCGCAACCATTTGGGTGAGTGATAGGCAGTAGCTTGTGCCAAGTCCATTTGGGTCACAATCCCTAATTTCCCAGCCATTTGTTGCAACTGCATAGCGATTAATGATGAAATTAAGATGACAAAGAGTAGGCTGTATTTGTAGGTCGCCCCACCGACGACACTAGTAATCCAGTTTCCTGGATCCATGTATCCCACGGCCACAAGTGCCCCAGGTCCCAAGAAAGCCTTAAGGTTTTGCCAAAAACGATTATTATTTGGTGTATCAATTGATTGGTTTACCTCCGAAAGGGAAACCTTTTTTAAAGATGTCATAAACACCTCTTTCTAAGTCACATCTGCACAGAAATAGCTTTATCTCTGAGCAGATTGACAGTTTTATTATAGCACTATGAAGAAAATGTGCAAGGTTTCGAAAGGTATTGACTTTTTAGTCATTAATGTTGTATCCCTACTTTTTATACTAAAGTATAGGAGTACATATATTACTATATGGGGGATAAAAATAATTGAAAGCCTCTCAACTAACAGTGAAGAAAAAGATTACCCTGGCACTCGTAGTTGTCATCGTGGTTGCTTTGCTTATCTTTATCATTAACGTGCAGATGAATCAGCCTGATAACCTACCTGACAATTACATGGAGCGCCTTAAAAATCCTGGAATGACCGGAGATTACATCGGCCTCTGGAAGTCTCGCTGGCATGAAGAAAACAAAGCATGGATTTATCCTGCGAAACAATACGCTATCTATGCCGTAGTAGCCCTAGCTTGTTTATCAGCTTGGGTTACAGTATCAAAAGCAAAATTTTGGAAATAAGAAAATGCTTCTCTCGTTTTGAGAAAAGCGTTTTTCTTATTGTCTGATGTGAGTCTGATATTGACTAAACATCTCATCAATATCATCTTCAACCAAGTGATAGATCTTCCAGTCAAATTCAGTTCTAGCAACATCATCAACCAAGACAGTATAGTAAAAATCCATAAAATCTTCATAAAAATCAGAGATGAAGGGAAGGAGTATGTCACTGATATCAGTTGAATAGAGTTTTTTATCAAGATGTTTAAAGAGATAGTCTGTACCTGTAATCGTTTCATTCTTGAGTTTTTGTATACCCTTAAGATTAAATCCATCACTTTGGGGATTCAGAAAATCATGTTTTGCTAGCCAGGCGACGAAGATACTGAGATGAAAAGCAGCTCTTTTACTAATCTCTAGCATATCTGATTTGCTGAGTTTTTCTGAAGGGATATTATTTTCTTCACAATAAAATACAAGTGCTTGGTAGAAAAAATAATCTGTGCGATCTATGGAAAAGTCGAATTGACTTTCTTCTTTCTTCGTCTCAGAATGTTCAACCACAGTTTATTCTTTCTTAAAAAGGGACTTCAGTTTTTGAACACGTTTATACCTCATATAAAAATATCCCATTAGTCAAATAATGGGATATTTTTATTATTTCATCGTTGGGAACAACAAGACATCACGGATGGTTGTTGTATCAGTGAGAAGCATGCAGAGGCGATCGATACCGATTCCGAGTCCACCTGTTGGCGGCATACCGTATTCGAGGGCTTCAACGTAGTCGTAGTCGATACCTGTTGCTTCGTCATCACCGAGTTCTTTAGCAGCAGCCTGTGCTTCGAAACGTGACAATTGATCGATTGGGTCGTTCAATTCGGTGAAGGCATTTCCGTACTCTTTAGTCATGATGAAGAGTTCGAAACGGTCAGTGAAGCGTGGGTCTTCTGGGTTTTTCTTAGCGAGTGGTGATACAGCAACTGGGTGACCGTAAACGAATGTTGGTTGAATCAATGTTTCTTCAACGAATTCTTCGAAGAAGGCGTTGATGATGTGACCAACTTCAGTGTAGTGTTTTTCAACTGGAACATTCTTTTCAGCAGCGATAGCTTTAGCTTCATCCAAAGTCATATCTTGCCAGAAGTCAACACCAGTGATTTTCTTGATAGCATCAACCATGTGGATACGTTTGAATGGTTCGTTAATCTTGATTTCAGTTCCTTGATAGTTGATAGGTCCGTCACCTTTAACGGCTTTAGCAGCGTGTTGGATGATACCTTCAGTCAAGTTCATGATATCGTGGAAGTCAGCGTAAGCTTGGTAAACTTCGATAGATGTGAATTCAGGGTTGTGAGTGGCATCCATACCTTCGTTACGGAAGATACGTCCGATTTCGTAAACACGTTCCATACCACCAACGATGAGGCGTTTGAGGTGGAGCTCAGTCGCGATACGAAGTACCATGTCAATGTTTTGTGCATTGTGGTGAGTGATAAATGGTTTGGCAGCCGCACCCCCAGCTTCATTGTGAAGAACAGGTGTTTCGACTTCAAGGAAACCTTGAGCATCGAGGTAGCGACGGATTTCAGAAATGATTTTTGAACGTGTGACAAAGCGGTCAAAGCTTTCACGGTTAGAAATCAAATCGAGGTAACGTTTACGGTAGATGGTTTCAACGTCTGAAAGTCCGTGGAATTTCTCAGGCAATGGGCGAAGGGCTTTAGATAAGTGTGTAATGTGAGTAGCTTTGATAGAAAGTTCTCCCATATCTGTGCGCATAACTTCACCTTCGACACCGAGGAAGTCACCAAGGTCAGCTTTCTTGAAGATTTCGTAGTTTTCTTCACCGATAGCATCTTTACGTACGTAGATTTGTATTTGACCATCGCGATCTTGGATGTGGGCAAAGCCAACTTTACCTTTACCACGCTTAGTCATCAAACGACCTGCGATAGTAGCAGTTTCATTGATTTCGTGCAATTCTTCTTTTGTTTTATCAGCGTATTTTTCTTTTAATTGACCAGATGTAGCTGTGCGTTCGAATCGCTTACCAAAAGGATCGACTCCTTGTTCAGCCAAGGCCGCCATTTTTTCACGACGGACAATCTGTTGATCGTTCAATTCTTCCATGTGTTGATTTGACATGTTAGTCCTCCATAAAATAGTCGTAAATATTGTATCATAAATCACCTTCTAAAGATAGGACAAATGACTAAATGTCAGATAAATAAAGGGGAAAGCCCTTTATTTTTAAGAAAAATAGCTAACTTGAATTAATGATTGATTAGGAAGTTATATAATTTATTGACAAATATAATAAAAAAGTGTATAATAGCAGGGTAGGATTCGTATGAAATTAAGGAGAATATACAATGAAAAAGAAAAATTATGTTGGTAAAGCTGTGATGCTTGGCGCTTTACTAGCGCCTATTGGGCTACCTACGGTATCTGTGTTAGCAGATGGCTTTTATCAAAATCAAACAAGTGCTCACGCTGCAGATATTACAAACTGGATTGCCAGCACACCGCAACAAATTACAAATAATTTGACAACTCAGAACATCAATCCACAACAGTTAGATGGTCAAAAATATGTAATTCAATGGGGTGATACCTTGTGGGGAATCTCTCAAGCGACGGGAATCTCTATTGAAAAATTAGCCTACGATAACAATATTCGGAATATTGATCTTATCTTTGCTGGTGATGTCCTTATTTTAAAACGTGATGGTGATGTACCAGCAGGTTATCATGTGAATGGTAATGGTCACCGTTGTGCACATTCTAAGATTGTTATCAACAACTATTATGGCGATAATAACCGAGTGATTATCAATAATAGTACTTTTGTATCTGATGACCACTCTAAGAATACAATGATTTACGCTCCAGATAATTCTGATAACAGCATTTCATTCTCCAATACCAATAATAACAATAATAGCGATAAAGATAAAGATTCTAAAGAAAGTAAGGAGTCATCTTCTTCATCATCAGAATCTAAAGACGCTTCATCAAGTTCAACAAGTTCTTCTTCATCATCAGAATCTAAAGATGCTTCATCAAGCTCAACAAGCTCTTCTGCAACAAGCTCAACAGCAAGTGGCAGTGAAAGTAAAGCAAGTACAGATACTTCTAAAGAGAAAGAATTGACTGAGGATGCTTTCCAAGACAAGGTTCAAGAAGAAGTTTCAAATATTTATCAACAAAAACGCTCAGGTAGACCTACATGGAAATTCTTCTCACATGTAGATGATAAGAATGATCTGAATGCTGATGCTAAGAAGGACACTGAAAGAACAGCGCTTTACCGTCAAGGCGAAACTGCTAAAGATGAAGACATTGCTAATGGTCCTAAAGATGGTGCCAGAACTGAAGCCAATGCCAAAGCACTCGCTGAGAAGATTTACGACACCCTTAACAATGGTGGCAAAATGTCAGAGCTTATCAAGGTAAAATATGCCCAAATTAAGGTAACTTACAAGGGTGATAAGTGGACCTTCAACGTTGATGTTTATAAAGAAAAAGAAAGTTCATCATCAAGCACTGAAAGATCATCTGAATCAAAAGCTTCATCAAGTGATGATTCTCAAACAGAAACACGCATGAGTTCAAGTTCATCAAGTCGTACTGAAACAGACTCAGAGGCAAATTCCTCTGACCTAACTGGTGACGAATAGAGAGAGGTCAAGCATGTCAAAGAGAAATATCATTATTAGTGTTGTACTTGCTTGCCTCTTGGTTACGGGAGCTGGTTTCAGTGTCTTCTATTACTGGGGGTCACACCATTTGGATAGTGTTGTACCTGGTAAGGTTTACCAATATTCAAGTTCTTTAAATGGTGAGGTTAATAATCGTGTCATGTATGTAGCCTTCCAAGAGGGGGGGAACAAGGCACTAGTGAGTCAGGACCGTACGACAGTGGTTAATGCCGCTAAGAGCCAGACTGATTTTGACAAAGCCTATAGTGACCAAACAGCTAAATGGGAATATAACGTGACAAAAACAACTTTGACTCTCGGTAAAAAAGAGGATAATCAATTGTCACAATGGCAGTACAATAAGGTCTTTGCTTATGGCGACCATTTCACATCAAAGGATTTCTATTACCAGATTGCCAAAGGTGGTCAGGGTGAAGTGAAACAAAAAATGACCTTTAAAGAAATTAAATAATCATCTGATGATAAAAAGATACCTAAGGTTTGGAATATCATGTTTCAAACCTTTTTTCTATCTGAAATACTGGAAATCACGAATAATATTTTCCTAATTTTGCTCAAAAATTGAAATAAGAGGGCAAAAACGGTATAATAAGACTGTTTGGGCAATTTCATGCTAGTCAAAAAAAAGATATGCATGATTGCTTATAGACAGTTGACTTAAAGCAACTTTTGCAAGACTTAGTCTTAGGGGCTGACTGCTTCATCAGTTTAGTTATCGGACCTTCTAGTTTGCTAAGTCTCTGGCAAGAGAATGATATAAGAAAGAACGGACAGATGATTACTTCTATTGTTTTTGACGTTGACGATACTATTTATGACCAACAGGCACCTTATCGTATTGCCATGGAAAAATGTTTCCCTGACTTTGATATAACCCATATGAATCAGGCCTACATTCGTTTCCGCCACTATTCTGACATCGGTTTTCCACGTGTAATGGCCGGTGAGTGGACAACCGAATATTTCCGTTTTTGGCGCTGTAAAGAAACACTTTTGGAGTTTGGCTACCGTGAAATTGATGAAGAAACGGGTAACCATTTCCAAGAGGTTTACGAGCATGAGTTGGAAAACATTACTATGCTTGATGAAATGCGCATGACTCTTGATTTCCTCAAGGAAAAAAATGTTCCTATGGGTATTATTACCAATGGACCAACAGAGCATCAACTTAAGAAAGTCAAGAAGTTGGGATTATACGATTACGTGGATCCCAAACGTGTCATCGTCAGTCAGGCGACAGGATTCCAAAAGCCTGAAAAGGAAATCTTCAATCTTGCGGCTGAACAATTTGATATGAATCCATCGACGACTCTCTACGTCGGAGATTCATACGACAATGACGTTATGGGTGCCTTTAACGGCGGCTGGCATTCTATGTGGTTCAACCACCGTGGACGTAGCCTTAAACCAGGTACGAAACCAGTCTTTGACTTGGAAATCGATAGTTTTGAGCAACTCTTTGGAGCTGTGAAAGTCCTTTTCGATCTTCCAAATAATAAATATATCTTTGATATTAACGATAAAGAAAATCCAGTGCTTCAACTGGGTATTAACAATGGTCTTATGATGGCAGCTGAACGTCTTCTTGAGAGCAATATGAGTATTGATAAGGTGGTTATTCTCCTTCGTTTGGATGCTAACCAGGAAAAGATTCTTCGTATGAAATATGGCAGATAAATAAAACGGCCTCGTTAGGCCGTTTTATTGTCTAGAACGTGAGATAAGGAGTTTGAAAATGGTAGAAATCAACAACTTAAAACATGATATTGAAGCACTAAGTACTGAGCGTGATGCTTTGACAAAAGAGGTAGAAGCGTTCAACGCCAAACGAGATGATCTATTTGAGGGTGTTAGAGATGCGGAGCAGATGAAGCGAGTTGCCTGAGATTCCTATTATGCCTTAGAGGACCATCTTAATGCCGAAGAAAAGCAAAGAGGGTTTGCTAACAACTATCGGGAACATGTTCATAGAACTGTCAAAATAGACGTGGAATTTATTTTGAGTCGAGGTCTTCGTTTTAAACGTTTGATGTCTGAGTGACAGTATGATCTTGTCTCACAGGAACTAGATGTTTTGAAAATAAACTAGAGGACTTGGCCCGAGACTTTGGTGTCGAATTAGATTGTTTGCCAGATGAACCGAGTCGGAAACAATTGTCAAATAGCCCTAAAAAGTAATAGCTTTTTGGTTTTTTTCATGCAAAAAAGCGACCCTGTTAAGGACCGCTTGTCTTATGAAGTCAGTCAATGATTTAGTTAATCTTGTTTTGTTCATCCATATAAGATGTATCATTCCAACATTTAAGAGTGAAGTGCTCGAAATCATTGGTTTCGAGAATAGTGACAGAAGCATTGTCAAGACCTCCTGCCTTACGAAGAAGACCAGGTTTAAAACCAAGGAGTGTACGGATAGAAGCCGTTAAGTTAGCTCCGTGACCGACGATGAGGACATTTTTAGCCTCACTATCTTTAAGTGTTTTGACAAATTCGGCTACACGTTTGGTTGTCTGGTAGACAGACTCAGCTTGGAAGTCATTAGCACGGAAGTTGGCCAGGTTATGACGAAAGGCATCCATTTCTTTTGGATAGATGGCCTGAACGAGTGCAATTTTTTGCCCTTCCAGTTTACCAAGTTGCCATTCACGCAAAGCTTTAGTGTAGGTAACCTTAGCTTTAGGTTTTTGAGACTCCATGATGAGCTCTGTAGTCTTTTTAGCACGCGGTAAGTCACTTGAGAAGACCAAGTCAAAATGTGTGTCACTGAGATAGTGACCTAACTCACGTACTTGTTCGATAGATTCTTTAAGCAAAGGCGAGTCTCCCTTGGAACCTTGAAGGCGGCCTTCCAAGTTCCACTCGGTTTTACCGTGGCGTACAAAATACAGTTTCATGATTACTCCTTAATATCAGCAAATTCAGCATTAACAAAATCAGCAAGTTTTTGACTATTGATACGGATAGAACGCCCAATCTCTCCAGCTGAGACAATAAGAAAACCTGCTTCTTGGGCAGACTGATCGATATAAATGGGAAAATTGTGTTTTTGACGAATTCCCACTGGGTTGTTAGCCCCGTGAACATAGCCAGTTGTTTTTTGGAGATCCTTTTGTGGAATCATTTGAACTTTCTTATTGCCTGAAATTTTAGCTAATTTCTTTTCAGACAGGTGTTCGGTGATAGGGACGATACCAATGACTGGTCCTGTCTTATCCCCTTTAAGGGCTAGGGTTTTATAGATGCTCTCACGAGCCACATCCTCTGGAAGCTCTCCTTCTAAACCATTGAAGGATAAGCTATCATGGTCTATTTTAGCCTTATCAAGAATTTGGTCAACCAAGGTCTTCTTGACTTTGCCTTTCTTAGCCATTATGTTATCTCCTTTTCGAAGTTTTAAATTTCTACTTTCCATTATAACACATTCGTCCAAACACGCCTAAGTCAATTTGGGCAAGAATAAAACCAATGTCTGAAACACTGGTTTTTAATCACTACTTGATGAATTTGTCGAAGTAGTCTTCTTATTTTTAGTTGTTTTTTTCTTAATCTTTCCAAAGAGTTTTTCAAAGGTTTTACGTTTGTTTTTCTCAGGATTGATTTGATTAAGATCTAGGATATTGTTGAAACCAGGGAGGTTTCCTTGTGACGTATACTGGTGAAGGTCATAGTCGATTTCAGTATTTGGCAAAGCCTCATAGTAGCCCGAGTCGGCACCATAGGCTGGAATCCAAACGGCATCGAAGTTTTTGGTTGAAACTTCTTGCTCAAGCATGAAATAGGCACCAATATAGAGGCCAATCTTCTCAGCTCCCAGACGTTTGAGTTCAGCACGAAAGGCTTGGACACCTTCCTCCATGTTAGACATGGTTTCCTCTTCAACGTCAATCCAGTAATAGGTAGGTTTGTATGGAGAAGCATTTTTGTAGAAAATACGAGCTTCTTCCTTCATCTCTTTGACGGAAGTACCTTGGGCGTAGGAATAGACGGCAACTGGAACGTCACGTTTTTTGAGTTCTTTGATATGTGTTTTAAAAGATTTGTCAACCCCATTTGAGCTGGCGGCATTGCTATCCTTACTAATCTGTGATCCACCGAAGACGCGGATAATAGCACCAGAAATATGATTTGACAAGACATCGTAATCGATATCCTGAGGAAGTTGCCAACCCGAGAGGTCAATAATGGGATTAAGTATCAGCTCCTCATCGGAACTGTCAGACGTACTACTGGTTGTTGTTTTTGGTGTAGTAGCAGAAGGAATAGCAGATTTCACATTCTCGAGATGCGCCTGCTGTTTAGACGTATTGTGAATGTTTGCAATAACTAATGCTAATCCTAAAAGAGCTAGAACCACGTAAACAACGATCGGTTTAATTCTTTTTCTCATCACTTCTCATTCTACATTAAATAGCGTAAAAATGCAAAATAGAGTGTTTGTAAATTCTGTGAGAGATATTAAAGTGACTTATTTTTTAAAAGCTTAGTAATACTAGCTCAAACTGATTTAATGAAGGTATTACTAGGTGATTAGTTGTGAATTAAGTGAATATTTCATTTATTTAAGACGGATTTTTAGCCTTATTTGTCAGATTTTTCCTTAAAACTAGCACCACTAGTGGCATCAGACCAAGCTACAAGAGCTTGAGCAGAGTTATCTATATAGGTCTTGAGAGGTTGCTTCAAATCATAAATAGTTTCCCAAAATCCTAGGACCTTTCCTTCGTTGTCGATAGCAGCTTGGTAGGTCTGGATGAGTATTTGATCAAAACTGTCAGTTGGAATCTGATAACTTCTTTCTTTGGTAGGAGACGCTAGAACTTCAGACATGATCCAATCGGGAAGATTTTCAGACTCACGGGGGAAGAAGCTACCGTCAGCACCACCATTGTCATAGAGAAAGGTTCCTGTAGCATCATAGGCTGCTAATTTATAGGGCAGGTGATTCAGTAGTGTTTTTAAATCATTCATACCTTCATCATAGCTTCTTTCAGGAGAAATGGCAATACTTTGGATTGGAGCAGTATCAGGAGATAATAAAGTAAAAGAAGACTCGAGGTGAAAATATGCCAAAACTTATTTTTTTAGATGTTGATGGGACATTGGTGGATTATCATAATCACATTCCAGAATCAGCCGTAAAGGCTATTCGTCAGGCCCGTGAAAACGGTCATCTGATCTATGTTTGTACTGGTCGTAGCAAGGCAGAAATGCAACCAGAATTATGGGACATTGGCTTGGATGGGATGATGGGTGGCAATGGCTCTTATGGGGAGCATCATGGCCAAGTCATCATTCATCAGTTGATATCCAAGGAAGATGCAGCAAAGATTGTAGATTGGCCAACAGAGCGCCACTTGGCCTATTATCTTGAGAGCAATAATGGTCTCTTTGCTAGTCCTGATTTTCGTGAGCGATCAAGTGAAACACTTAAAACTTACGCCATTCAAAAGGGGCAGTCAGAAGAGTCTATCGCTTGTAAGGAACCAGAAGATTTTCTTCATGGACTTGAGTATAGTGGGGAACTCTATCGTGACGAGCTAAACAAGGTCAGTTTCGTTTTGGAATCCTATCAGGACCATCTAGATTCAAAAGAAGCTTTTCCACAGCTTGAAGCCCATACTTGGGGAGGTCGAGGTGAAACAGCCTTGTTTGGTGATTTAGGTGTTAAGGATAATAGCAAGGCTCATGCTATTGATGTCATTTTGGAGCATTTGGGGGCTATGCGATCAGACACTATTGCTTTTGGTGATTCCAAGATTGATATCCCTATGTTGGAATACTGTGAGCTTGGTGTGGCCATGGGAAATGGTGGTCCAGAAATCTTAGCTATGGCAGACTTTTTAACAGACGATGTTGAATCTGATGGTCTCTATAAAGCTTTTGATAAATTAGGCTTGTTGAAATAGAAAAAACTGAGTTCCGTTTGGGAGCTCAGTTTGTATTTTATGCCGGTTTGCGTCCGATAAATTTTTTCAAGAAGAATAAGAGATAGCCAACAGCAATGTATCCAGCACTGATGACCAGGACGTTTATCATGACCTTGTTCCAACCAAATTTATTGACATTGATAAAGAAGTAGGCAAAAGGACTATCTTTGGCACCTGGGATTGGGAGTTTTAGCTCCAAGCCATTTAGAAGGGCAAAGGCGAAGTAAGACAGTGGGAATAGGGACCAGTAAAGTGGTTCGCGCAGACGATAGGCTTTCTTAGCATCGAAAGTGAGAGTATCAAGTACCAACCCCCAAGGTACAATATAGTGAACCAAGAAATTCCTTACTGTCCAGTATTTTTCAGGTTCTGTAATAGGTGCTAGCAGGATGTGGTAAATAACTCCTGTGATGAGGATGGCCATGGTTACGCCACCCTTGTAGCGGAGGAGTTTGGTGTTAGTTGTAGCATCTCCTTTTTTGAAGTCATAGAAGATAAAGAAAATCAAACTAGAGAAGACCAGAATATTGGACAAAACAGTGTAGTAGAGCAGCATACCCCAACCATCGTCATGGATTTGGATAGAGACTCCCACAAACCCACAAAGTGCTAGTAAGATACGGTAAAATCGTGAAATAGTCATAAGTTTCCTTTTCTTAATAAATAATCTCTCTTATCATATCACATTTTTCACTAACAATTTTGTGAAAATTCTAGTAAAATCAAAGTAAGAAAGACTTCAAGGAGATTACTATGCCCAATCTAATCGATTATCTTGAAAAGGTCAAGGAGCTTACCTTTGATCAAGAGCCTCTCAATATCTTGGATAAGGTTTGCATCAATGAGATTGGCTACCTGACTTATGAAAAATGGCTCTCAGCAAGTGATTTAAAGAAGACCATCAATTTACATGATTATGCTGAAGGGAAGGACTTAACTCCAGACTACAGCTTCATGGTGACTAAGGAACGGGTAGATTTGGCTGAAGCCATGGTCAGGTCGCGGCGTTTCGCTGGACTTAATCTAAGTGACTACTGTAGTGTCTTGGACAAGGAAGTGGAAAAACAGTTTGCGGCGATGATTTTCAGCTTGCCTGAATTGGACTACCAGCAGCTTGTCTTTCGTGGGACAGATGATAGTGTCATTGGCTGGAAGGAGGATTTTCAGCTGACCTACAGTCGAGAAATTCCAGCCCATCGCTCAGCTATTGCCTTTCTGTCTGAGCACTTGCCAAACCTCAGTGGCCATGTCACTGTTTCTGGACATTCCAAGGGTGGCAATCTTGCCCTCTATTCGGCTGTTCAAAGCTCGACTGCTCTACGGGAGCAAATAGCAGAGCTCTTGCTTCTGGATTCTCCGGGCTTGATGAAGTCTCTCTTAGTGAAGCCTTCTTACCAAGAGATGAAATCCAAGATGACAGTTATTAGACCTCAAGATTCTGTTGTGGGGGTTATGCTCTATTGGGATAGGCCTGCCCAGCTAGTCGCAGCAGAAGGAATAGGTATCGCTCAACATAATGCCTTACTTTGGCAGGTTGACCCAGAGACAAGGGATTTTATTTATGTGGATCAGCCCACCGAGATGAGTCAACGCTTGGAAGGAACTTTCCAAGAATGGATTGAGACCTTGCCAAATCAACAACTCAAGCAAGTCTGTGACTTATTCTTTGATACCATTCTTGATTCTGGAATTGAGAGTCTAGACGATATTAGTATCAAAACTCTCCCTAAGCTAGGTCAGATGCTGCAAGAATTTGGCAATCTCTCGGACAAACAAAAGAAGGTCTTGCAAGACGGTTTCAACCAGTTACTCTGGATATTTTGGAAGTCAGGGAACAAGAAATCTAGCCTGCCCAAGCTTGAACTTCCTGATTTTATCAAGAAGTTGGGGGAATTGACAAATAACGATTAGGGTCAGCTGAACTATAGGAGTGGAGGATATCATGCCTAAAAACGTACTTATTACAGGAGCAACATCAGGAATTGGCGAAGCAACGGCGCGCGCCTTTGCTAAAGAGGGGGAAAATGTCATCCTAACAGGTCGCCGTGTGGAGCGTCTTCAAGCCTTGAAAGAAGAGCTCCAAGCAACCTATCCCAATCAAAAAGTTTGGACTTTTGCACTGGATGTTACCGATATGGACATGGTCAAGGATGTTTGCCAAGCCATTCTCAAAAGTGTGGGGCAAGTCCATGTTTTAGTCAATAATGCAGGTCTGGCACTAGGCCTAACAGCCTATCAAGATTATGAAGAGTGGGATCTACTGACCATGCTCGACACCAATGTCAAGGGCTTGATGATGGTGACACGTCAGATTTTGCCAAGTATGGTAGCTGCCAATGAGGGCCATATCATCAATATGGGCTCTACAGCAGGCATCTATGCCTACGCGGGCGCCGCCGTTTACTCAGCTACCAAGGCCGCAGTGAAAACTTTCAGTGATGGTTTGCGTATTGATACCATTACAACAGATATCAAGGTGACAACCATTCAGCCCGGTATCGTTGAGACGGATTTTTCACAAGTTCGCTTTCACGGTGATAAGGACAAGGCAGCCAAGGTCTACCAAGGTTTGGAAGCCCTCCAAGCCCAAGATATTGCGGAAGCAGTCCTCTACGTCACCAAACAACCACGACGTGTCCAGATTTCAGACATGACCATCATGGCTAACCAGCAAGCCACAGGGTTTACGATTCATAGGGGGGAATAAATAGATGATAAAAACATGACCTTCGGGCCGTGTTTTTTTGTTTGAATTTTCCCAAAACTATGAAAGAAACTCTGAAAATGCTATAATGTAAGGGATTACGACAATGTTGAAAGGATAAGTCATGCCAGCAGTTACTCTAGAACTTGAGATAGAACGTCAATTAATCGAGCAATTAACCTCTGGTGAGAGCCAGTGGACCTATCGCCCAGACTTAAAAAATGAAGATCAATTATGGGACAACTTTTTTGACAAGTTAGCTCAGAATAACGTTGCCCTACTCGCTGACCATCCCTTGACCGAGCAGGAGAAGCGCCAAATCAAGAACCAGCTTAACTTCATTAACTATTATGAAGCTGCTAAGTGGTTGGCTGGTGAAAATGGTATTGCCAAAGTCGAGGTACAGCGTGAAGATGCTAGCCTTGGGACTATCCGACTTTCTGTCATCTGGCGTGACAATATCGCTGCTGGAAAATCCAGTTACGAAGTGGTCAATCAAGTCGAACGTGACAAGGCCTATTCTCAAGATCAGGACCGTCGTTTAGATACAACCCTGATGATTAACGGACTTCCTCTTATCCATATCGAGCTCAAAAGTCCTCGTGTGGCCTTTTTGGATGCCTTTCATCAAATCAAAAAGTATGACCGTGAAGGAAAATTCCGGGGCATTTATTCCAGTTTGCAGATGTTTGTTGTGACGAATAAAGTAGACACACGCTATATCGCAGCTGCACGAGAGGATAAGCTTAATAAACAATTCTTAACATCTTGGGTGGATAAAGATAATAAACCCATGACCAGTCTCATGGACTTTGCCCACGAAGTCCTGTCTATTCCACGTGCCCATCAGATGGTGATGCAGTATTCCGTTATTGATGATAGTAAAAAAGCCCTTATCCTCTTACGTCCTTATCAAATTCATGCCATCGAGTCTGTTCAAGATGCCTCTCGCCGTCAGGAATCAGGTTATATCTGGCATACCACGGGTTCTGGTAAGACCCTAACCTCTTACAAGGTGGCTCGCAACCTCTTGCAGATCCCAGCTATCCAAAAGACCATCTTTGTCGTCGACCGAAGGGACCTTGACCAGCAGACGACGTCGTCTTTTCTTTCCTACGCTGCTAATGATGTCATTGACATCGACGAAACGGACAATACTCATGACTTGGTCAAGCGTTTGTCAGGAAATGATAAGCGAGTGATTGTGACGACTATCCAGAAAATCACAACCATGATGCGCAAGTTTGGAGAAGGTAAATACCAAAAGGATTCGGAAAAAATCAAAGACCTTCGTGTAGCTTTCGTTGTGGATGAATGTCACCGTGCGGTCACACATCAGACGCAAAAGGATATCAAGGGCTTTTTCCACAATTCGCTCTGGTATGGCTTTACAGGAACACCGATTTTCAAGGAAAATAAACGCAAGCAATTAGGCGATTTGGCACAAACCACCCACCAACAATATGGCGAACGCCTACACGAGTATACGGTCAAAGAAGCCATCCATGACGGGGCTGTTCTGGGATTCAAGGTGGATTATCGAAATACCATTATTTCGCCGATTCCTGAAAAAGATCTTCCTGACTCTGTTTATGAAGATAAAGAACACATGCTAGAAGTCTTGGATGCTATCCTAAACAAAAGTTATCAACAGTTGGGCTTTCCAAATGGTGTGGGTAAGACCTACGAGGCTATCTTAACGGTTAAGTCCATTCCACAAGCTCAGGCTTATTACAATCTGCTCAAGAGTATCAAGGCAGGACATGAACGTGTCAAGGCTTCAGAGCGAGCTAAGCGCGTGCTACCCGACTTTCCAAAGATGACGGTCACTTACTCAGTGTCGGAAAATGAAGAAGAGTCTATCGACTACCAAGACCACATGAAACAGGTCATGGACGACTACAATCAGGAGTTCGGTACCCATTTTAATATGGCTGATTTGCGTGGCTTTAACACGGATATCAATAATCGTTTAGCCAGAAAGTTAGATAAATACATTCCTCGCAATGAGCAGTTGGATTTGGTTATCGTTGTTGACCGTCTTTTGACAGGTTTTGATGCCCCGTGTCTATCCACTCTCTTTATCGATCGTAAACCCATGCGTCCACAGGATTTGATTCAAGCCTTTAGCCGCACCAACCGCATCTTTGACAGTAAAAAGCGTTATGGCCATATCATCACCTTCCAAAGACCAGAGGCCTTTAAAGAGGCTGTGGATAATGCCCTTAAGCTCTACTCAAACGGTGGTGAAAATGAGGTCACTGCCCCAGATTGGGCAGAAGAAAAAGCAAACTTCATCCAAGCTTGGATTGACTTCCAAGTAAAAGTGGAAGATGTGGAAAACTATATCATCACGATTGAGCAGGCAACTAGCCCACAACTTCGTCGTATTGCCAAGGCTTATCAAATCTTAGACAAGTATCTAGCATCTATCCGTGTCTATAGCGAATACGATGAAGCGGCTATCTATGGAGAGACAGGACTATCGGATGAAAAGCTGGAAACTTATCTCGGAATCTATCAAAATATCCTAGCAGAGCTCAAAAGCCGAGCTGAAGACGATGGTGATGATAATCTCTTTGATATCCACTACGAACTGGAATCCGTCCAAGTCGATGAGATTAACTATGCTTACATTCTGACCCTGATTCAAAGTATGATTCAGCAGGAAGAGGATAGTCCACAGACCCTCAGTGACAAGGATATCGAAACGGTTGATAACTATATCCAGAGTCTGGAACGCACCAATCCCAAACTAGCCGAAATCATCCGAAACCTGTGGAAAGAAGTCCAAGCCAATCCTAAAGATTACCAAGGACAATCTATCACTGGCGTCTTGGACAGCATGATTGAAGCCATTATCGACGACCATCTCAGACGCTTTGCCAGAGAATGGTATGTCGGACTCGATGAACTTCGTTACTATGTCCAACACTATCGTAAGGGTGCTAAGAAGCAATCAGGAGAAAGCCAGCTCACCAAGAGCCAACGCTACAAAGACTACAAAGCAGAAACAGCTGATGCCCTCAACCCGCTCAGCTACAAAAAACACATCAAAGAAGCCTACACCAAACTCATCGAAGAGGTGATTGAACCATTGAGAGTGGGGAGGTAGAGTATTAACTAGGGAGAATAAATGGCAGATACGATATTGATTTTAGGAAACGGCTTTGATTTAGCCATGGGTCGAAAAACAAGTTACAAAGATTTTTTAGAGTTTGCTGAGAAACTATTTCCTATACCTGACAAAGAATATGAAAATTTTCTCACCAAACATAAAATTAGTACTGAGAAATATGAAGATAATTTATATCTTAGATATATTAGAGAAAAGAGAACTACACTCGGAGAAAATTGGTCAAATCTTGAAATAATGATTTCCCAACTTGCTGAAGCAATAGATTATTTTAAGTCAAATACTAACTTATTATATGATAATGATTTGAATAAACCTTACGCCCTTTTTATACAAATGTTACAGGATCATCGTCTAGTGACTGAAAGTAATTCGGTAGCTAAATCTTATATAGCAGAAATATTTTTAGAATTATTTGACAAACAAAGATGGAATAATTTAGAGAGAGATGAAGCTTTAAATCAGTTCAATGATATATTTATTGAACATTTATACTTATTAACGGAACTTCTAGAAATTTATCTCACTTATGTGGAAGAATTTGAAATTAATCCTGATAAATTTCAGCAAACAGCTTTAAACGCTATTTCCGACATAAAAAACTCCTATGTAATTAATTTCAACTATACTCATACACTGAATGGACTTTTTAATATTCCTATTGAAAAGACTCATTTTATTCATGGAGAAATTAATTTAGAAAGATCTGACTATGAAATTAATACGATGGTTTTTGGCATTGAAGATAAATCAACTGAAATCAATAGTGATTTAATGCCTTATCAAAAATTCTATCAACGTGTAGTTAAAGAGACTGGAAATAAGTACGAGAAATTTTTTATTGATAGAAGCAAAGATATTTGGGGATCAAGTCCTCTCTTAAATATTGTAGTTTTTGGTCACTCTGTTGACCCGCTTGATAAGGAAATTTTTAGAAAGTGTTTTGATTTACTTAAGGACTCCTCTGACTATAGATTCATTTTTACATACTATGATGATCCTACAAAACGTTCAATAATTAAGAATTTAGCAATTATTCTAGGCAAAGATAGATTAGTTGAATTAACTGGTCAGAGAAAAGTAGTCTTTGTAAAAAGCGAAGATGTTGGTGGAATGAGTCGTGTTCTTCTGGAGTGAGATTTTAATAGTTATAGTAGTTGACTGATGCTTTTTAATAATTGATTTGATAATTAGAAGTTAATACTTATGTGAAATAGTTCTGCTAGAGAATTTTAGTCACAAAATACTCATACTAACAGATTCTACGTTATTCTTTACTACAAATGGGAGAAATTACAATAAATGGATACTATAATCACATTTTTCAACTCTCAGTTCGTTAGTTCAATGTTTGGAGCTCTTCTAGGTGCAGGAGTTGCTATATACGTTGCAAGACTACAAAATAAACAGCAACTTAAACAGTTAAATAATGAACATGAGTTACAACGAGAATTTTTTGAAAAACAAGAGGAGAACGAAAGAGAACGTATTTTCTTACAGTATACAATTGATAGGGCGGAGAGGTCCTATAGAATATTAAACCAATTGAAAAAAGCCGCAACTTTTTTTGGAGAAGAGAGTTTCCCTTTGACAGAATCAGATAATGAAGATGAGTTTCAGAAGATATTTTTAAAACTTTGTTATACAGTAGTAACTCCGAAATACTACGAATTTATTGATTTAAGGGATGAGTTGTTACTGACATTGGTAATTCAAGATGATGTAAAATTATCAGATTTGAAGCATGAGGTTGTAATAGAGGTTGAAAAAGTTTCAAAATATTATAATAGGTTTATAAAGGCTAAAACTCCTAATGAGTTTACTGATATAGTTGAAAATTTTAGTAAAGAAACAAAATTAATTGAAAAATGTGATAATCTCAAAACATATATAACAAAGTATGTTATGGACAGTGCATTTAGACTTGTTCCACCTGAGAAAATGGCTGAGAAAATTATAAAACAAAAATATGGAGAAACTAAAATGAAATTTAAAGTTGTTAGAGATGATGATAACAATTAAGGATGTTTGAAAACTATAAGTATCACATTTCTAAACAAAAAAAGGAGGGTAAATGTCGATTAAAAAAGAAAAAATACCTATAGTAAGATTTATAGATTTCTCAGAACCTTGGTTAAAAAAACAATTGTCAGAGGTTGCAGAATTTTCAAAAGGGAGGGGGTATTCTAAGAAAGATTTGCAATCTCATGGAACACCTATCATTTTATATGGTCGTCTTTATACGAATTATGAGTCAGTGATTAGTAATGTTGAAACTTATGCTAATCTGGAGGAAAACTCAGTTGTAAGTGAGGGAGGAGAAGTAATCATTCCAGCCTCTGGAGAAAGTGCAGATGATATATCAAGGGCATCATGTGTCACTGATAGAGGTATCATTTTGGGAGGAGATTTAAATATCGTTAGGCCTCATGAATACCTAAACTCATTATTTATTGCAATGACACTTTCAAATGGTTCACAACAAAGAGAATTATCTAAACGTGCACAGGGTAAATCAGTTGTTCATTTACATAATTCTGACTTGAAGGCGATTAAGTTATTTTACCCCTCATTTGAAGAACAATCCTCCATCGGTTCCCTCTTCCGTACTCTTGACGACCTTCTGTCTAGCTACAAGGACAATCTTGCCAACTACCATTCTCTCAAGACGACCATGCTTTCCAAGATGTTTCCCAAAGCTGGACAGACCGTTCCTGAGATTCGTTTAGATGGATTTGAAAGTGGATGGGAAGAAAAAGAATTCAGTAAACTTGTAAAAAGGGTTACTCAAAGTTCTGATTCTGATTCATTGCCAAAGGTCGAGTTTGAGGATATTATTTCTGGTCAAGGCCGACTGAATAAAGATATTAGTAGCAAATTTGATAATCGTAAAGGTATACACTTTAAACCTGGATACACATTATATGGGAAATTACGTCCGTATTTGAATAACTGGCTTTTGCCGAAATTTGAGGGAGTAGCTTTAGGAGATTTTTGGGTATTTGATCCGAATGGAAATGATTCAAATTTCATTTATTATCTAATTCAATCAAATCGCTATCAAAAGGTTGCTAATGATACATCTGGTACAAAAATGCCACGATCTGATTGGAAGTCGGTTTCATCTACTATTTTTGCAATCCCACAGACAGTTGCTGAACAACAAGCCATCGGCACCTACTTCTCTAACCTCGATAACCTTATTTCCGCTCACCAAGAAAAAATTTCTCAACTAGAAACACTCAAAAAGAAACTCTTACAGGATATGTTTATATAAAAAGGAGAATAGCGTTATGTCAAAAATAAAATCTAATCGTCTCACTAAAGATGATAAACCAGTTGTAGCTATTTGTTATGATTTTGATAAAACTTTGTCTCCTGATGATATGCAAGCCCAAGGTTTTATCCAGAATCTAGGTTATGAAATTGGAGATTTTTGGAAAAAGTCAAATAGTTTTGCCTATAATAATGATATGGACCAAAATCTAGCTTATATGTATACTATGAAAACAGAATCTGCAGGAAAAGTTTTATTCACAAAAACTGAACTAGCTAGGTTTGGTTCAGAAGTAGCATTATTCGATGGGGTTGAGGGCTGGTTTGAACGAATCAGAAAGTATGGGGAAGAACGAGGTGTAACTGTTGAGCACTATATTATTTCATCGGGTTTGAAAGAAATGATAGAGGGGACTTCTATTGCTAAAAAAGGAGCTTTTAAGAAAATTTATGCGACTTCTTTTTATTGTGATGAAAATGGGGTTGCAGTCTGGCCAGCTCAAGTAGTGAATTACACCAATAAGACGCAATTCCTATTTCGAATCACCAAAGGTGTTCTGGATGTAAATGACTCTGCAGTCAATGAATTTTTCCCAGAGAGTGATTTACGAGTTCCTTTTAGAAATATGATTTATCTGGGTGATAGTGATACTGATATCCCCTGTATGAAATTAGTTAAAATGCGAGGAGGCTATTCTATCGGTGTATTCAATCCAAAAACTAATGACAGAACTAAAGTTCACAAAATGACTCGTGATAGTCGTATTGATTATTTTGTGCCAGCAGATTATTCAGAAGGAACAGAACTTGATAATTTAATCAAGACAATTATTGATAAAACAGTATTTAATGAAAAATTAGAAACTAAGAAAAATGCTGATAAGGTTGAAGCAGGCACAAGAAAGCTTAAAAGAAAGAAAAAATAGACTAAAATTTCATTTTTAAATTTCTAAGTTATAAAAAAATTCTTACAAGATATGTTTATCTAACCTTTAAAATTATCCTTATCAGCATCTGAAAGCACAGCATTTTTCGAATAGTATAAGTGAGCCTCTTTGATTCTTTCAAAGGGTGTTCCTTAGTACTTAATAACTTAAAAGTATTTACTTTTAATAACTTTAGAGTTATAACAAATTCGAAAAGAGGTTGCTTTGTGTACGCTATTTATTTTTATAAGGACAAACAGGGGAATCAACCGGTCTTGGACTACATGAGAGAGCTAGCTCGTCACGATAGCAAGGACATCCGGATCAAACTCAACAAGCTCAACGACTACATCGAACTTTTGAGCCAGCATGGAACCCGTGCTGGCCAACCCTACATCAAGCATCTGGATGCGGAGATTTGGGAGTTGAGACCCTTGCGGGATCGGATTTTATTCGTGGCTTAGCTGGATGGGAGCTTTGTCTTACTGCATCATTTTGTCAAAAAGACACAAAAGATACCTAAACGAGAGATCGAGAAAGCCAAGCGGAAGTTGCAAGATTTGAAGGAAAGAGGGCTTAGAGATGAAGAATAGTGCAATCGGCAGCAATTGGAAAGATGTGAGATCAGAGCTCTTTACCAAGGAAGAAATCCTGGAAAGTGATCTGCGGGTCGCGATTATGACTGAGCTGATCGAAGCTCGGCATGAAAAGGGCATTAGCCAAAAGAAACTAGAAGAACTCAGTGGGGTCAGTCAACCGGTCATCGCTCGGATGGAGACAGAAAAGACCAGTCCTCAATTGGACACGGTCTTGAAAGTCTTAGCCAGTCTGGGCAAGACCCTCGCTGTCGTCCCACTGGAACAAGAAAAGGTCTAAAAGAAATCAGAAAGAATTACTATGGAAACAACACAAACCTCCCAGTCGCTTTATCAAGCCTTGTGGAACTCAGCGGATGTGCTCCGCTCTAAGATGGATGCCAACGACTACAAGTCTTATCTCTTGGGCATGGTCTTTTACAAGTATTTGTCGGACAAGATGCTCTTTTTCGTGGCAGAGACCATGGAGGAAGAGACGGAAAACTTGGATGAGGCACTGGCGGTCTATCGCAAATACTATGAGGATGAGGAGACTCACGAGGACCTCTTGTCAGTCATCACTGATGAGATGAGCTATGCTATTCATCCTGACTTGACCTTTACGGCCTTAGTGGAGCGAGTGAACGATGGAAGCTTCCAGCTAGAGGACTTGGCTCAGGGCTTCCGTGATATTGAGCAGAGTGACGAGCTCTATGAAAACCTTTTTGAAGACATCGACCTCTACTCTAAGAAACTTGGGGCGACTCCTCAAAAGCAAAACCAAACGGTTGCGGCTGTGATGAAAGAGTTGGCTGTCCTAGATGTGGCAGGTCATGCAGGTGATATGCTTGGTGATGCTTATGAGTACTTGATTGGTCAGTTCGCGACGGACTCAGGTAAGAAAGCTGGTGAGTTTTATACGCCGCAACCTGTTGCCAAGCTTATGACGCAGATTGCATTTTTAGGACGTGAGGACAAGCAAGGCTTTACCCTTTACGATGCGACTATGGGGTCAGGATCGCTCTTGCTTAATGCCAAACGTTATTCACGTCAACCACAGACAGTGGTTTACTTTGGTCAAGAGTTGAATACCTCAACTTATAACCTGGCACGTATGAACATGATTCTGCACGGTGTGCCGATTGAAAACCAGTTTTTACACAACGCTGATACCTTGGATGAGGATTGGCCAACCCAAGAGCCGACTAACTTTGACGGTGTTCTCATGAACCCACCTTATTCAGCCAAGTGGTCTGCCAGCTCAGGATTTATGGATGATCCTCGTTTCTCACCATTTGGGAAACTAGCGCCTAAATCTAAGGCTGATTTTGCCTTCCTCTTGCATGGTTACTATCACTTGAAGCAAGACAATGGTGTTATGGCCATCGTCCTACCTCATGGGGTGCTTTTCCGTGGTAATGCTGAAGGGACCATTCGTAAGGCTTTGTTGAAAGAAGGTGCTATTGATACGGTTATCGGTCTGCCTGCTAATATTTTCTTTAACACCAGTATTCCTACGACGGTTATCATTCTCAAAAAGAACCGCACCAATCGTGATGTTTACTTTATCGATGCCTCTAAGGAGTTTGATAAAGGGAAAAATCAGAACATCATGACGGACGCTCATATTGAGAAGATTCTTGATGCTTATAAGAGTCGTGAGGATATGGACAAGTTCGCCCATCTGGCTAGCTTTGAAGAGATTGTGGAAAATGACTACAACCTTAATATTCCTCGCTATGTGGATACCTTTGAGGAAGAGGAAGTGGAGCCACTGACAGAGATCGTGGCTAAGATTAATCAGACCAATGCGACGATTGAAAGTCAGACAGCGTCCCTTCTTGACATGCTTGGCCAGCTTCATGGAACGACACCAGAAGCAGATGAAGAACTCAAGGCTTTTGTGGAAGCATTTAAGGGATAGTTGCAAGCTTTCATTTACTTTTTCCGAATAATAAAAGTAGAGGGGCCAACCCTCTATTTTTTCTTAAGGAGAAGTAGATGGAAAAAAGACACAAGCATGTCTCACCGACCTTGGATATTATGGCTAAGAAGATTTTTAGCTTGCCTGAGGTGACGGTCGCATTTATTCGAGATATTTTGGATTTGGATGTTGTGGATGCTCAGATTTTGGAGGGGACTCAGCTTCATAAAAAGGACTTTGATGAGGATGAGCTCTTTTCAACCTCGGTGGATGTTCGGGCTAAGTTGAATGATGGTACTGAGGTTATCATTGAGATTCAGGTGCGTAAGCAGCATTATTTTCTCAATCGTTTTCATTATTATTTGGCTAACCAGCTGGTGGAAAATGTGCAACAATTACGCCAACAAGGACAGACGCATAAGATGTACGAGCAGATGGAGCCAGTCTATGGCATAGCTATCTTGGAAAAGACCTTGTTGCCAGATGAGGAGTCCCCGATTAATACTTATTGGATGGCCAATAGTCGGACGGGCAAGCCTTTGTATTCTTACTATAAGGACGGGAAACGTCAGAACCTTCTTCAGATTGCCTTTTTAGAGTTGGATAAGTATAATAAAGATAAGCATATCAAGGATGAAGGGCGGCAGTGGCTAGAGTTTTTTGGAAATCTCCCATTTTCTAAGGAACCTAGTCAAGCGGTCACGCATGCCGATTCATTACTGGATTCATCCAGCTGGACACAGGAGGAAAAGGCGATGATTGATGAACGCATACGTATTCAAGAAAATTATGACATGACTATGGAAACAGCAATTGATGAAGCGCGTGAAGAAGGTTTGGAACGAGGTCGTCATGAGGAGCGCTTAGAGTTGATTCGTAAGATGCTCTCAAAAGGTCTATCTCTAGAAGTTGTGTCAGATGTGACTGGTCTATCGTTTGAAGAACTAGAGGTATTGTTATCGTAAGATCTAGCCGATTAAATCATTTTTTTGAACAGAAAGAGGTATTTTTGCCTCTTTTTTATTTTTTGCTGTTTAACATTTGTAATACTAAAACATTCGAAAAATAATACTTTGAATCGTAAAATTAAAAAAGACTATCAAACGTTTGACAGAAATCTGAGAAAAAGGATTTCAGGTATTTCCCAAATTTTATTTGATATTTCTTACTAAATAGGGCATTTTAAGGCCTTGTTAAAATGGATTACTTAGCCTTTTATTTTGTTTTGTTTTGAATTTAAAAACAGCATCATTAAATATATTTAATATTTGAGATTATCTGTTTCTAGTTTCAAGAATAGCTTGGGACTAGAATGGAGAGATTGTGAAAGTTGTCAGTCTTTTGCCAAATACTCAGGTCGCCTAGAACAACGACCTAAAAACCACTGTAACAAGCAGTTAGTTTGCCTCAGAAGATATTCGCTTTAATTTTCTTTTGAATGAGAAATCTGTGGAGGTAATCTCAAGTAAAGTCATGTCGGTTATGGCATCTGAAACATTAGCTTCAGAAGCAACTTCGATTGCAAGCTCTGAAGATGTTGTCAAAGAGATTGGCAGTGATTTGTCAGAAGTTGCGTAAGGCAGGAAAGATGATATACATAAGAATGTCCCCCCGTATTGATAAAGCAATCGAGGCTAATCAGGTAGTTAAGTCTTCTGAAAGTCAGGGTGATTCTTCCAAAGAAAAAGGAAAATCTCAGACTTCAATGATTCTCTTTCTTGTCGGAGTTGCTGTTATACTAAGTATATCTACAATTTATTTTACTTAACAAGGTAAGAAAGCAGGGAAATAATAGGGAAGAAACATCCAGTTAGATAGGTGTTTTTACGTATGCCTAGCAATACCAACAAAGCAAATGTCGTTACAATGACAGAAGCAGATGCCCTAGCCCAAGGAAAACGACATACGACTAAAGAGTGATAAAAAAGCTGGACGTCTTGTCCAGTTTTTTTGTAAAACGACTCACATTCTACCACTTTTATCTGAAAATTTGATATACTGAGACTATTAAAGATACTTGTAAGAGAAGTCGTACGGACATTCTTTAGGTATAAGAAAGGAATAAAAATATGATTTGGATTATTATTGCCATTATTGTTGTTCTTGTGATTTTTGTTATTGCAAGTTATAACGGCTTGGTTAAAAGCCGTATGCAAACCAAGGAGGCGTGGAGTCAAATTGATGTTCAATTGAAACGTCGTAATGACCTCCTTCCTAACTTGATTGAAACGGTTAAAGGTTACGCTAAATATGAAGGTTCAACGCTTGAAAAAGTAGCAGAACTTCGTAATCAAGTAGCAGCTGCAACTTCTCCTGCACAAGCTATGCGTGCAAGTGATGAGTTGACTCGTCAGGTTTCTGGAATCTTTGCGGTAGCTGAAAGTTACCCTGACCTCAAGGCAAGTGCCAACTTCAGCCAGCTTCAAGAAGAGTTGACGAATACTGAAAATAAAATTGCTTATTCACGTCAACTTTATAACAGTGTGACAAGTAACTACAATGTGAAATTGGAAACCTTCCCAAGCAATGTTATTGCTAAGATGTTTAGCTTTAAGGCTGCTGAATTCCTTGAAACACCAGAAGAAGAAAAAGCTGTTCCTAAGGTTGATTTCAGTGGACTAGGTAACTAATATGTTATTTGATCAAATTGCTCGAAATAAGAGAAAGACTTGGCTTCTGCTCCTGGTCTTTTTCCTCTTGTTGGGCCTTGTTGGCTACGGTGTCGGCTATCTTTGGTTAGGTTCAGGCTTTGGTGGTCTGATTCTTGCCTTAGTTATTGGTTTTATCTATGCCATTACCATGATTTTCCAATCAACAAATGTCGTTATGGCTATGAATGGTGCACGAGAAGTTGATGAACAAACGGCTCCAGACCTTTACCATGTGGTCGAGGACATGGCTATGGTAGCCCAAATCCCAATGCCACGTGTCTTTATTGTCAATGATCCTTCTATGAATGCTTTTGCGACTGGATCAAGCCCTAAGAATGCGGCAGTAGCTGCTACAACAGGTCTTCTTGCGGTTATGAATCGTGAGGAACTTGAAGGGGTTATCGGACATGAAGTGAGTCATATTCGCAACTACGATATTCGGATCTCTACCATAGCAGTTGCCTTAGCATCTGCCATTACCATGCTAGCTGGGATGGCTCGTAATATGATGTTCTGGGGTGGAGGCCGTCGTAGAAATGATGATGACCGTAATGAAAGTAGCGGTTTGGAAATTATTCTTCTCATTATTTCTTTGATTGCTATTATTCTGGCGCCTTTGGCAGCTACTTTGGTTCAGTTGGCTATTTCACGCCAGCGGGAATTTTTAGCTGATGCTTCTAGCGTCGAATTGACACGTAACCCACAAGGTATGATTAACGCTCTGCTCAAACTTGATAATAGTGCGCCAATGCAACATCACGTGGATGATGCTAGCGCAGCCCTCTTTATCAATGACCCTAAAAAGGAATCTGGTTTGCAGAAGCTCTTTTATACCCACCCACCAATTTCAGAACGGGTGGAACGTTTGAAACAAATGTAATACGGGAGAGGCTAATCGTGTGATTGGTCTCTTTCTTTTAGCAGTTATTTTCTTTTTTAATTAAATAAGTAAGTATTATACCTAGCCAAGTCAACATATTTCTGGCATAATAGATATATGAAACTAACGATTCAACGAATGGCTCGGATAGCTATTCTGTCAGCTCTGGCAGTAGGATTGCGGTCAGCATTTATAGGATTGCCAAATATTCAGCCTATTACAGCTATGTTTTTTGTGGCTGTTCTTTATTTGGGGTTACTAGATGGTCTCTTGATTATGGCTTTGACCATGTCAATCTCAGGATTCATCTTTGGCTTTGGTCCCTGGGTTTTTAATCAAATCTTGGCCTTCGGTATTTTGATGGCTCTTTGGAGCTTGATTGCACCTAGGTTATCACTTGTTTGGCAGATTGTTTTGGTAACTACTTTGTCCTTTCTCTACGGAGTTCTCCTGGATTATAGTTATGGCCTCCTATTTAAGAGCGGTCTTACCTTTGTTGTTTCTGGCCTTCTTTATGATACCTATCATGCAGTATCGACGCTTCTATTCTATCCGTTTATTCAGTCTATTTTTAGGAGATTTTTGAAATGAAAAAATTATTGATATGTTTAGCTCTTGCCTTTTCTCTTGTTTCTTTAGGTGCTTGTGGAAAAAATGAGGCTGCTAAACCTACTAGTAGCACAAACAATCATCAGTCTAAGGTTCAAGGCCAGGTTACTTTGATTTTAAAAACTGAAAAGGAAAGTAAGAAAAAATCCGTAGAATTCAAAAAAGGTGATACGGTCCTTGATGTTTTAAAAGAAATATATCCTGTTCAAGAAAATGATGGTTTTATTACTGAAATTGATGGAATTTCTCAAGACAAGGAGAAGGGGATTTATTGGATGTTTGATGTCAATGGAAAAATCGGTGAGAAAGCAGCTAATCAACTTAAAGTTCAAGATGGTGATGAAATCAAATTCTATCAAGAAAAGTATAATTAAGATTTTAGACTCTAATTCAGAGTCTTTTTTTATAAAGTTCGGAAATAGGTCTAATAATTTTTTCAAAAAAGTCGGAAAATTGCAAAATAACTGACGATTTACAGAAAAATAGTTTACTTTTGTTTTAAAAGTGATATCATAAAAGGGTACTACATAAAGTAAGGAGAATACGGTTTGGCTTTTAACAAATTGGAAAGCAGTAACAACCAGGAAATCATCTCTGAAGAAGTTGGTATCTTGAAAGAATTGTTGGATGATGCAACACTAGGAATGGCTGGAGAGCAAGGCCTCACAACTATCCAACATTTGGTTGAACTTTATGATGAAGGTGACTATGTGGCCCTTACACAAGCCATTTCAGAAATGACAAATGACGATATGGTGGTTGCATCACGTTATTTCTCTTTGTTACCTCTCTTGATTAATATCTCTGAGGACGTGGATTTGGCTTATGAAGTCAACCACAAAAATAATATTGATGAATCTTATTTAGGTAAGTTGTCTGAAACCTTTGATGTTGTCGCCGAAAGCGACAATGCACGTGACATTCTTGAAAATGTTAATGTCGTGCCGGTATTGACAGCTCACCCAACTCAGGTTCAACGTAAAACCATGCTTGAATTGACTAACCACATTCACGAACTTCTCCGTAAACATCGTGACGTTAAGGCTGGTCTTATTAACAAGGATAAATGGTATGCGGATTTGCGTCGTTATGTAGAAATTATGATGCAAACGGATATCATTCGTGAGAAGAAACTTAAGGTTAAAAACGAAATCACTAACGTTATGGAGTATTACAACTCCTCATTGATTAAGGCGATTACAAACCTATCACATGAATTCAAACGTTTAGCGGTTGAAAAAGGTATCGAACTTGATAATCCAACACCTATTACAATGGGAATGTGGATTGGTGGTGACCGTGACGGGAACCCATTTGTAACGGCAGAAACTCTTAAACTTTCTGCGACAGTACAAAGTGAAGTTATCCTCAATTACTATATTGAAAAAGTTGATAACCTTTACCGCTCATTCTCACTCTCATCACGTTTGACTGAAATTTCAGAAACAGTAGCAGAAATGGCGAAACTTTCTCCAGATACATCTGTCTACCGTGAAAACGAACCATACCGTCGTGCTTTCAGTTACATTCAATCTAAATTGATTCAAACGCTTCTTTTCTTCAAAGAAGGTAACTTTAGCAAGGAAAGAGTTGCTAAGCGTCTTTCTGAAAAAGTTCGTCTTGGCTCAGTCTCAACAGGTGAAGTAGTAGCTGATTTTGTACAAGAACGTCTCAGCCAAAGTCTTCAAGCTGTCTCACAACAAACTACCGAATTTTATGAAACAGCTGAAGCTTTCCATGATGATCTTTTGGCAATTAAAAATTCACTTGTCGAAAATGATGATTCTGTCTTGATTTCTGGTGATTTCGAAGAGCTTCTTCAAGCCGTTGAGGTCTTTGGATTCTACCTTGCAACAATTGATATGCGTCAGGATTCAAGCGTTCATGAAGCTTGTGTGGCAGAGTTGCTTAAATCTGCAAACATTGTTGACAACTACAGTGAATTGACAGAGGTTGAAAAGGTTGCTGTTCTTCTCAAAGAATTGCAAGAAGATCCACGTACCTTGTCATCAACAAATGTATCTAAGTCTGAAACACTTGAAAAAGAATTGGCTATCTTCCGTACTGCTCGTCTTTTGAAGGACTATATTGGTGAAGAAGTCATCAAACAACATATCATCTCTCATACTGAGAGCGTCTCAGATATGTTTGAGTTAGCCATCCTTCTTAAAGAAGTTGGTTTAGTTGATACTGAGCGTGCGCGTGTCCAAATCGTTCCACTGTTTGAAACCATCGAAGACTTGGAAAACTCTAATGAAATCATGAAACAATACCTTGGCTATGATATTGTTAAACGATGGATTAAGAACAGTAATAACTACCAAGAAATCATGTTGGGTTACTCAGACTCAAATAAAGATGGTGGTTACTTGTCTTCAGGTTGGACGCTTTACAAAGCTCAAAACGAATTGACCAAGATTGGTGAAGAGCGTGGCATTAAAATTACCTTCTTCCATGGCCGTGGTGGTACAGTTGGTCGTGGTGGTGGCCCATCTTACGATGCTATTACTTCTCAACCATTTGGTACTATTAAGGACCGTATCCGTTTGACGGAGCAAGGTGAGGTTATTGGTAATAAATATGGCAATAAGGATGCAGCTTACTACAATCTTGAAATGCTAGTTTCAGCTGCGCTTGATCGCATGGTAACACGTCAAATTGCTGATCCTGATGAATTGGTTGATTTCCGTGAAATTATGGATAGTATTGTTCAAGATTCTAATGGTATTTATCGAGACCTTGTCTTTGGAAATGAACATTTCTACGATTACTTCTTTGAAGCAAGTCCAATTAAAGAAGTATCAAGTTTAAATATCGGTTCTCGTCCAGCAGCTCGTAAGACTATTACTGAGATTTCAGGGCTTCGTGCCATTCCTTGGGTATTCTCATGGTCACAAAACCGTATCATGTTCCCAGGTTGGTATGGTGTGGGTTCTGCCTTTAATCACTATATTAAAGCTGAAGAAGGAAACCTTGAAAAACTTCAACACATGTTTGAAACATGGCCATTCTTCCGTTCACTTTTGTCTAACGTGGATATGGTGCTTTCAAAATCAGATATGAATATTGCCTTCCACTATGCACAGTTGGCAGAGAGTGAAGAAGTTCGTAGTGTCTTTAACATCATTTTGGATGAGTGGCAGCTAACTAAGAATGTCATTCTTGCGATTGAAAAACATGATGACTTCCTTGACGAAAGCCCATCTCTTAAAGCAAGTTTAGATTTCCGCTTGCCATACTTCAACGTCTTGAACTACATCCAAATTGAATTGATTAAACGTCTTCGTAATAATAATCTGACTGATGACGAAATTAGTCTTATTCATATTACTATCAACGGTATTGCAACAGGACTTCGTAACTCTGGTTAATAAAGTAAAGTTCATCGCTTTGGTGGTGAGCTTTTTGTTATAATGAAAATTCTGATATAATATAACCATGATTGCTATGGAAACAATTGAAAAGCTGAACAGAGAAAAACTCCCTACGATAACGGTCTTGGCTGGCGAGGATTTAGGTCAGTATAGTCAAGCTAAAGAAAAATTTTTAAAACAAATTGGTTTTGATCCGAGCGATTTGACCTATTCCTATTTTGATATGTCTGAGACTGATTATCAGGATGCTGAACTCGATTTGGAAAGTATGCCTTTTTTTGCAGATGAAAAGGTAGTTATTTTTGATCATTTCGAAGATATGACTACTGCTAAAAAGTCTTATCTAGATGAAAAAGCATTGAAACGTCTTGAAAATTATCTTCAATCACCTGTAGAAACAACACGTCTTGTCTTAATGGCTTCTGGAAAGCTCGATGGGAAGCGTCGGTTGGTTAAACTCCTGAAACGTGATGCTTTGGTACTTGAAGCTAACCCTTTAAAGGATGCAGAGCTTAGAACTTATTTTCAAAAACAGGCACATCAAGAGGGACTCATTTTTGAAAAAGGAGTTTTTGAGGAGCTCTTAATCAAGTCAAGTTTTGATTTTTCAGATGTTCAGAAAAATCTGGCGTTTTTAAAAGGCTATAAAACTGAAGGGAATATCTCATCGCAAGACATTGCAGAGGCTATTCCTAAAAGTTTGCAAGATAATATTTTTGATATGACTCAACTTCTTTTGAGAGGACAGATTCAGGGTGTTCGTGAATTGGTTCATGATTTACGATTGCAAGGAGAAGATGAGATTAAGTTGATTGCTGTTATGTTGGGACAATTCCGTACCTATCTGCAAGTCAAATTGTTATCTGATCAAGGCAAAAGCGAGCAACAAATTGTTTCAAGTCTTTCAGACTACCTAGGGCGGAAAGTTAATCCATTTCAGGTCCGCTATGCTATAAGAGATAGCCGTCATTTATCAGTTGCATTTTTAAAGACAACGATTAAGATTCTGGTTGAGACAGACTGCCAGATAAAAACAGGAACTTTAGATAAAGATTATCTATTTGATTTAGCACTTTTAAAAATAGCGTCAAACCGATAAAAATTTGAGATTCCCAAGATTTTGTAAGCAAAATTTTTGAAAGCTCTATCACTTTACGGTAAAATGGAGAAAAAATGAAAAGAGGACCTTTACTATGGCTATTATCCTTCCTGATCTTCCTTACGCTTACGATGCTTTGGAACCATACATTGATGCTGAAACAATGACTCTGCACCACGACAAACACCATGCAACTTACGTGGCAAATGCTAATGCTGCGCTTGAAAAATATCCTGAAATTGGTGAGGACCTTGAAGCGCTTTTGGCTGATGTAGAAAAAATTCCAGCAGACATCCGTCAAGCACTAATTAACAATGGTGGTGGACATCTTAATCACGCACTATTCTGGGAACTTTTGTCACCAGAAAAACAAGAACCAACTGCAGAAGTAGCAGCCGCTATTAACGAAGCATTCGGTTCATTTGAAGCTTTCCAAGAAGTTTTCACTGCGGCAGCGACAACTCGTTTTGGTTCAGGTTGGGCATGGCTTGTGGTTAATGCAGAAGGTAAACTTGAAGTTGTTTCAACTGCCAACCAAGATACACCTATCTCAGACGGTAAAAAACCAATCTTGGCACTTGATGTTTGGGAACATGCTTACTATCTAAACTACCGTAACGTACGTCCAAACTACATCAAAGCTTTCTTTGAAATCATCAATTGGAATAAAGTTGCTGAGCTTTACGCAGCAGCTAAATAAGTCTAGAATCATCCTCAGTCTTGAGGGTGTTTTTTTGTAATATGGTTGTAAAATCTCCTTGCTTTTTAGGTTATTATAGCTTAAACTATTACTATTATGAAAAAAAAGAAAAAATATTCAAGTGAAAAGTATGGTGGAAGCCGCCGAAAAACTAAATACAAGAAGAAAGATTCGGTAAAACAAGACCTTCAAAAAGACGTTAAGAGAGATAGCAAAGATAGTAAAAAAGATGTCGAAAGAAGCGACGAGAAGAATAACAAAAAAGATAAGAAAAAGGTTTCTAAAAAATCAGTAGAAAAGAAACCAGTTGAGGAAACATCGGTACCAGTAGGACACAAGGGAAAAGAAGAAAAAACTGAAACCTTATCACTTAGAAGCAAACGCTCTAAAAAATCTAGATCAAAATTATCCCGTGATGATAAAAAACCTTATCTTATCTTATCTCTTCTGGGTGCAGTGGTTATTCTTGTATTTGTTGCTATGATTGCCTTAGCAGGACGAGGAAAACAGGCTGGTCACACTGGGAACCTTGGGAACATTTTTGGTTCTAACTCTAAGATAACTAAAAAAGAGGATAAGAAAAAAGAGGAAAAGGTAACTCCAACCAACAAGTCATCTGAAGCTAAAAAAGCAGTCATGGAAGCAGATGCAGATACGATGTATTCTAATGGTTTGTATTATGATTATGCTAACATGACATTGAACCAAGTAGTTGAAGCTTTTATGGCTGATCAGGGGATCGAATCTAGCCAAATCGCCTTCTCATATAAAAATATCAAGACAAATGAGCAATTCTCTATGAATGATACTCAGCCAATGACTGCAGGATCGACCTACAAATTGCCACTAAACATGCTTGTTATGGATGAGGTTAATAAAGGGAAACTTTCTTTGACTGAACGTTTTGATATTACTAATACTGAATATGAATATCAAGGAGAACATGACAATTATGTTGCCGCCTTTGGTGGTGCAATGACCATCCCAGAGATGCAAGAATATTCTTTAGTTTATTCTGAGAATACGCCTGCCTATGCATTGGCAGAACGTCTTGGCGGTATGGAAAAATTCTATGGCATGCTTGATAAATACGGTAAGTCAAAAGGTGAAGTTAAAACTATTCAAATGCATGGTAATAAGACAACAACGGATTATTACATCCAAGTCTTGGATTACCTTTGGAAACACCAAGAGAATTATAAGGATATTCTCCACTATATTGGTGAGTCTTTCCCAAATGAATACTACAAAACTTATCTTCCTGGTTTAACCATCTATCAAAAACCAGGTTACGTTCGTGAAGCACTCAACGTTGATGCTATTGTCATGGAAGATACACCTTATATGGTAGCAATCTATACCCGTTACCTCGGTGGTTCAACTGAGGAATCAGATGAAATTAGTGGTTGGGGGCTTCAACAATTGGGAATGCTCTCTTATGTTATTAATGAATGGCACCGTGTCAATATGAATTAATACTGAAAAAGCCGAAATAATCGGCTTTTTTTCTATACTATTACATGAAGGTAAGAATTAGAACGCTCATAAAGAGAAATGGGACAAAAGCGACTGTTTCATTAGGGTTTTTACGTACTAGGAAGTACATAAGCCCAAATAGGCAAGCTAGTTCAATAGTTAATAGTATTTTGGAAAATGGGACAATGAGGGAGACACTGGCCAAATAGAGAAAATCACCTTCACCAATATTTAAATGTTTGATATATGACAGAGCGGCTAAACTTATTCCTAAGGCAAAAGTGAGGTAGTGGTTTCCCAAACAAAAGAGAGGTAGTGTTCCAAGAATCCAAATTAGAAGGGGATATGATTTATTTTTTAAATCAAAAATAGTTACACAAAGACTGAAAAGAAGCAAATAGGTTCTTCCGAAATCTAGGTAGTCATAGAAATAAAGAAGAAGTATTCCTCCACAAAACAATTCCAAGAAGAGGTAACGGTATGGGATAGAGCTTTGACATAACCGACATTTGAACCTTAAGAAAAGTTGTGATAGGATAGGAATCATTTCGAAAAAACGTAATGGATGCCCACACTGATTGCAATGGCTTCTAGGAAAAATAATCGACTTTTCAGGAAAACGATCACAAATCAATCCAATAAACGAGCCTAAAGAGGCACCAAGAAAAAAATATAACATACTAAGCATACCTAACTATTCGAAAAAAGACAGAAAAAGCGTTTTACTTGCATCTTATTTAGAAATATTCTAAAATATATATATAAACAATAATAATTCTAAATAAGGAGAAAGAATATGACAGATTCAATTAAAGAAACAATCAATGAAACAGTTAACCATCAAGCAGAGGCACCAACAAACACAAAAACCAAAGCAGTATTAAATCAATCAGTTGCCGATTTGTCTGTAGCAGCTTCTATTGTGCATCAAGTTCATTGGTATATGCGTGGTCCTGGTTTCCTTTATCTTCACCCAAAAATGGATGAATTGATGGATAGTTTGAATTCCCATCTTGATGAGATCAGTGAGCGTTTGATTACCATTGGTGGTGAACCTTACTCAACTTTGGTAGAGTTTTCATCTAATTCAGGTTTGACTGAAACTACTGGTACATTTGATAAATCAATGTCTGATCAAATTCAGTTATTGGTCGATACATATAAATACTTGTCTGTCTTGTTCCAAGTTGGTTTGGATATCACAGATGAAGAAGGAGATGCTCCTTCAAATGATATCTTTACAGCCGCAAAATCAGAAATTGATAAGACGATCTGGATGTTGACTGCTGAACTTGGACAAGCACCAGGCTTGAAATAATCAAATTTTGAGTTAAGATAATTGTCAAGAGTTCCTCTAAAAGTGTATAATAGACACAAAATACTTTTAGAAGAAGGGAGGCGGCGATATGTCTGAGCATCGACATAGTCTAGGTGTTTATGAAGATGTCCTGAATCAGTTAAAAGCTAAAGGAATTCGATTGACCGAATCTCGTAAAGCTGTTATCCGCTATTTGATGATGTCTGATCAACATCCTAGTGCTGATGTGATATATTACGACCTTCTTCCTGATAATCCAGGTATGAGTTTGGCGACGGTCTATAACAACTTGAAAGTGTTGGTCGAAGAGGGAATTGTCTCTGAAATTAAGGTTAATAATGATAATACAACATATTATGATTTTATGGGGCATGACCACTTAAACATTGTTTGTGAAAAATGTGGTCAAATTACTGATTTAGATTTACCGATTCCGTCTTTTAAAGAAGAGGTAGAATCGCAAACAGGATTTCGCATCACTCGTGAGCAGATGATTTTGCATGGCGTTTGTCCGAATTGTCAATAGATAAGAGCCTAAGTCAAATAGACTTGGGCTTTTTGTCTAGTTACATAATAATCTGTAAAGGTTTTCAAAATTATCTTGTCATGCCTTAAGCTTTTTGCTAAAATATTCCTATGAAAACATTATATGACGTTCAACAGTTGTTGAAGCAGTTTGGGATAGTAGTTTACTTGGGTAAAAGGCTCTATGATATCGAGATGATGAAGATTGAATTGGAAGCTCTTTATCAGAATGCTTTGATAGACAAGGAAAACTATCTTATTGCTGAAATGATTTTACGACGTGAACATCGCATTGAAATGGAGAAAGAAAATGAGTAAGAAACTCTTAGGTATTGACCTTGGTGGAACAACTGTTAAGTTTGGTATTTTGACTGCAGATGGTGAAGTTCAAGAAAAATGGGCTATTGAAACAAATACGCTTGAAAATGGTAGCCACATTGTTCCTGACATTGTAGAATCTTTGAAACACCGTTTGGGAATGTATGGACTTACTGCTGAAGATTTTATTGGAATTGGTATGGGATCTCCAGGTGCAGTTGACCGAGAAAATAAAACAGTAACGGGTGCTTTTAACTTGAACTGGGCAGAAACTCAAGAAGTTGGCTCTGTCATTGAAAAAGAACTTGGTATTCCATTCGCTATTGATAATGATGCTAATGTGGCTGCACTGGGTGAACGTTGGGTTGGTGCTGGTGCTAACAATCCGGATGTTGTCTTTGTAACATTGGGTACAGGTGTTGGTGGCGGTGTTATCGCTGATGGTAACTTAATTCATGGTGTTGCCGGTGCTGGTGGGGAAATTGGTCACATTATTGTTGAACCTGAAACAGGATTTGAGTGTACTTGCGGAAACAAGGGGTGTCTGGAAACTGTAGCTTCAGCAACAGGTGTTGTACGTTTAGCACATCATTTGGCAGAAGAATACGAAGGAAACTCTTCTATTAAAGCTGCTGTAGACAATGGTGAGCAAGTGACAAGTAAAGATATTTTCGTAGCTGCTGCTGAAGGTGATAAGTTTGCTAATAGCATTGTTGATAAAGTCTCTGAATACCTCGGACTTGCAACAGCAAACATCTCAAACATTCTTAACCCAGATTCTGTCGTTATCGGTGGTGGTGTTTCTGCCGCAGGAGAATTCTTGCGTAGTCGTGTTGAAGGATACTTTACACGTTATGCATTCCCACAAGTTCGCCGTACAACAAAAGTGAAATTAGCGGAGCTTGGAAATGATGCGGGAATCATTGGAGCTGCTAGTCTTGCTTATAGTATTGACAAATAATGAGATAAGGTGCGCCTAACCGGATAAGGGAAGGTAGCACTTTTTTTGTTGAAAAACGTTTACAATTATCTGATCTCTGCCATTTTATTGAAAATGTGGTATACTTGAAAAGTTGAAATAAATAATAAAGAGGAAAAAATGACTAAACTTAGAGAAGATATCCGTAACGTTGCCATTATTGCCCACGTTGACCACGGAAAAACAACACTTGTAGATGAATTGTTGAAACAATCACACACTCTTGATGAACGTAAGGAACTTGATGAGCGTGCAATGGACTCTAACGATCTTGAAAAAGAGCGTGGTATTACCATCCTTGCTAAGAATACAGCCGTTGCTTACAAAGGTACTCGTATCAATATCATGGACACACCAGGGCACGCGGACTTTGGTGGAGAAGTTGAACGTATCATGAAAATGGTTGACGGTGTTGTTCTTGTCGTCGATGCTTATGAAGGGACAATGCCTCAAACACGTTTTGTATTGAAAAAAGCTCTTGAGCAAAATTTGACACCAATTGTTGTTGTCAACAAGATTGATAAACCCTCAGCTCGTCCTGAAGAAGTTGTTGATGAAGTCCTAGAATTATTCATCGAACTTGGTGCAGATGATGATCAATTGGAATTCCCAGTTGTTTATGCATCAGCTATTAATGGAACATCATCATTGTCAGATAACCCTGCTGATCAAGAGCACACTATGGCTCCAATCTTTGACACTATTATTGATCACATCCCAGCTCCTGTAGATAACTCAGATGAGCCTCTTCAATTCCAAGTGTCGCTTCTTGACTACAATGATTTCGTTGGTCGTATCGGTATTGGACGTATCTTCCGTGGAACTGTAAAAGTTGGTGACCAAGTTACCCTTTCAAAACTTGACGGAACAACAAAGAACTTCCGTGTTACTAAACTTTTCGGTTTCTTTGGTTTGGAGCGTCGTGAAATTGAAGAAGCTAAAGCTGGTGACTTGATTGCTATCTCAGGTATGGAAGATATCTTTGTCGGTGAAACAATCACACCAACTGATGCTGTTGAACCATTGCCAGTTCTTCGTATTGACGAACCAACACTTCAAATGACTTTCTTGGCGAATAACTCACCATTTGCTGGTCGCGAAGGTAAACACGTGACATCACGTAAAGTCGAAGAGCGTCTTTTGGCTGAGTTGCAAACAGACGTTTCACTACGTGTTGATCCAACTGATTCACCAGATAAATGGACTGTCTCAGGTCGTGGTGAATTGCACTTATCAATCCTTATCGAAACAATGCGTCGTGAAGGATATGAACTTCAAGTGTCACGTCCAGAAGTTATCATCAAGGAAATTGATGGAGTGAAATGCGAACCATTTGAACGTGTTCAAATTGATACTCCAGAGGAGTACCAAGGATCAATCATCCAAGCTCTCTCAGAACGTAAAGGTGACATGCTTGATATGCAAATGGTTGGTAACGGTCAAACACGCCTTATCTTCCTTGTACCAGCTCGTGGACTTATCGGATTCTCTACTGAATTCTTGTCTATGACACGCGGTTACGGTATCATGAACCATACCTTCGACCAATACTTGCCGGTTGTTGCTGGTGAAATTGGTGGCCGTCACCGTGGTGCCCTCGTTTCTATCGATACAGGTAAAGCGACAACTTACTCAATTATGCGTATTGAAGAACGTGGTACTATCTTTGTTAACCCAGGTACTGAAGTTTATGAAGGTATGATTGTCGGTGAGAATGCTCGTGAAAATGACCTTGGTGTTAACATTACTACAGCAAAACAAATGACAAACGTGCGTTCAGCTACTAAGGACCAGACAGCTGTTATTAAGACTCCACGTATCTTGACACTTGAAGAATCACTTGAATTCTTGGATGATGATGAATACATGGAAGTAACACCTGAATCTATTCGCTTGCGTAAACAAATTTTGAATAAAGCAGAGCGTGATAAAGCTAATAAACGTAAGAAAAAAGCAGCGGAAGCTGAATAATCTTTAGAGAGGAGAAGAGATGTTTTATCTGATTGTTGCCATATTGATTGCTTCATTCTATTTCTTTATTGCACCAAAGTCGGTAAAAAACACTATGAATCTTCTCTTTGTCATGGCTACCTTAGCATTGCTCTTGCTTTTAGCAGTGTTATCAATTATTAAATTCTTCAGTTTGCCTGGTGAGTTCTTTGTCACGGTAGGAATGCTTGCATTAAGCTATTTCACCTTGAAAGATTTTTTCGCCATGCCAGAGCCTAATCGTGACAAAGCTCAACAAGATGAAAATAAGTAGCATGATATTAAGGCCAATCTAACAGATTGGCTTTTTTCTGTTTCTAGAAAAGACTACTCCTTGAAATAGCTTGTGATAAAGGGTAAAATGGTTATGATACAATTTGAGAGAATGGACGAATTATGAAATCAATAACACAATTTGAAAATAAAAAAGTTTTAGTCCTTGGTTTGGCTAAATCTGGTGAAGCAGCGGCTCGTCTTTTAGCTAAGCTAGGAGCTATTGTTACTGTTAATGATGGAAAAGCCTTTGAGGAAAACCCATCGGCTCAATCACTTCTTGAAGAAGGCATTAAGGTTATTTGTGGTGGTCATCCTCTTGAACTTTTGGATGAAGATTTTGAATTAATGGTCAAGAATCCTGGAATTCGGTATGATAATCCAATGGTAGCTCGTGCGCTTGAAAAAGAAATTCCAGTTTGGACTGAAGTTGAGTTGGCTTACCTAGTCTCTGAAGCACCAATTATCGGTATTACAGGCTCAAACGGTAAGACAACGACAACAACTATGATTGCTGATGTTTTAAATCATGGTGGCAAGTCAGGTGTCTTGTCTGGGAATATTGGTTTCCCTGCATCAGAAGTAGCGCAATCAGTGACAAATCAGGATACTTTGGTTATGGAGTTGTCTTCTTTCCAATTGATGGGAATTGAGAGCTTCCATCCACATATTGCTGTGATTACGAACTTGATGCCGACGCATATTGACTATCATGGTAGCTTTGAAGGATACGTGGCTGCCAAATGGAATATTCAAAACAAAATGACATCAGACGATTTTGTTATTTTAAACTTTAATCAAGATTTGGCTAAAGAGTTGGCTACGCAAACAAATGCACAAGTCGTTCCCTTCTCAACTGTGGAAAAAGTAGATGGTGCTTATCTGGAAAATGGTGGCCTCTACTTCAAAGGTGAATTGGTAATGCATGCTGATGAACTTGGAGTTCCAGGAAGTCACAATGTTGAAAATGCCTTAGCGACAATTGCTGTAGCAAAATTGTCAGGTGTTTCCAACCAGGCAATTAAAGAAACTCTCTCAAGCTTTGGTGGGGTTAAACACCGTCTTCAATTTGTTGATACGATTGATAATGTAAAATTCTATAATGATAGTAAGTCAACAAATATTTTAGCGACACAAAAAGCACTTTCTGGCTTTGATAATAGTAAAGTCATTTTGATTGCCGGTGGGTTGGACCGTGGTAATGAATTCGATGAACTCATTCCTGATATTATTGGTCTTAAGAAAATGGTAATTTTGGGAGAATCAGCTCCTCGTGTCAAACGTGCTGCAGACAAAGCTGGTGTGACCCATCTGGATGCCAAAGACGTGGCCGATGCGACACGTATTGCCTTTGAACAAGCTAGTGCAGGAGATGTTGTCCTGTTGAGTCCCGCTAACGCAAGTTGGGATATGTACAAGAATTTCGAAGTGCGTGGTGATGAATTTATCACAACTGTTGAGCGATTGAAGGGATAGGCTATGGCAAAATCGAAAAAGATTGTTTTTACTGGTGGAGGGACAGTTGGACATGTGACCTTAAATCTTATCTTAATTCCAAAGTTTCTAAAAGATGGATGGGAAGTGCACTATATCGGTGATAAACATGGTATCGAACACGAACAAATTGATAAGTCTGGTTTAGATGTAACCTTCCATAGTATCGCTACAGGTAAACTACGTCGTTATTTTTCATGGCAAAACATGTTGGATGTCTTTAAAGTTGGTTGGGGGATTCTACAGTCAATTGCAATCATTGCTAAGATTCGTCCCCAAGCACTCTTTTCAAAAGGTGGATTTGTATCTGTGCCACCAGTTATCGCATCTAAATTATTAAGAGTCCCTGTATATGTTCACGAGTCTGACTTGTCTATGGGATTAGCCAATAAAATCGCATACAAGTTTGCAACTACTATGTTTACGACTTTTGAACAATCAAAAGCTTTGGTGAAGACAAAGCATGTCGGTGCTATTACTAAGGTGGGTATGACAAGGTCTGATAATTCAGATCAACTAGATAAGGTTAAAGAACAGTTTGATGAGAAACTAAAAACAGTCCTTTTTATTGGGGGATCAGCTGGTGCAAAGGTGTTTAATGATTTTATTAGCAAAACTCCAGAACTGATTGAGCACTATAATATCATCAATATATCTGGGGATTCTTCATTAAATACCCTGAAGCGTCATCTTTATAGAGTTGATTATGTGACAGATTTGTACCAACCTCTTATGGATTTGGCGGATTTAGTTGTAACTCGTGGTGGTTCAAATACTATTTTTGAATTGTTGGCTATGAAAAAACTTCATTTAATCGTTCCTCTAGGAAAAGAAGCTAGCCGTGGGGACCAACTTGAAAATGCTGACTATTTTGAAAGAAAGGGTTACGCTCGTCAATTGCAGGAACCGGAATTAAGTTGGGAGACATTAAATCACGAGCTTGAACAACTTGTTGAACATGCAGAGACTTACAAAGAAGTTATGGCTAAATCTGAGGAAATCACTTCTCCTGATGATTTTTACAACCTATTAGTGACTAGTATTTCAAATAAATAAAGGAATTTCATGGCAAAAAAGGATCAAAAATCACAAGAAAAAAAAGTTCTGACGGAGTGGCAGAAGCGAAATCTAGAATTTTTGAGAAAAAAAGAAACCAAAGATTCAGAAGAGATGACTAACAAAACAGGCGTTTATCCAGAAAAAGCCACATCTCAGGAGAACAAAATACCAGTAAAAAAAAAGGTCAAGAAGAAAAAAAGAAAAAAAGTCAATACGACTAGCAATATTCCAATTGCACAACAAAATCTTGCAGGACTTGTTATTTTTATAGCTGCGATTTTAATCGTATTTTCACTCTTCTTTATTTCGCCTTGGTCTAAGCAAAAGATTCTTACAGTATCAGGAACAAAAAATGCTCTACCAGAAGATGTGAAAGTTGCAAGTGGTATTCTTGATACAGATTATATTACTCACGTCTTTTTCAACCAAGAAGAGGTTGCATCAACTGTTGAAAAGACCAACGTTTGGGTCAAAAAGGCTACGGTAACTTATAGTTTTCCAAATCAATTTAATATTGCAGTGAAAGAATATCCAATCGTGGCTTATCGTCAAACATCAAATGGATATGTTTCTATTCTTGAAAATGGTAAGACTGGAGGGACTGTTTCGACAGGAAATCTACCAGATAAATTTATCACTTTAAAGATGGATGATGAAAAGAAAATTGAAGATTTAGTAAAAGAGTTGAATAAACTTGATAGTAAAATCAAGACTAATATTCAAATTATTAATTTAACGCCTACAAAAGCTACTACAGATTTGTTGACAATTGAGTTATATGATGGAAATTCTATTCGCGTTCCCCTTTCTCAATTAACGACTAAGTTACCTTATTACGAGAAAATTAAGAGTAAGCTTTCAGATGGAAGTATTGTAGATATGGAGGTTGGCCTCTATACAACAACTCCTGAAGTAGAATCATCAAAAACTGATAAGGATAAAAAGAAAGATAAAAACAAGACAGATAAGAAGGAAGATAAAGAAATTTCCGACGAGGGTCAAGGAACAACGACACTAAGTGAACAAAATACTGAGGAAGAAGCTAATGCTGAAAATTCAGATATTCAAGGAGTAGGAAATCCGACTGTTAATCAAGATAGAACTCTTCAAACTTCCCCTATTCAAGGCTAATATTGAATAATAAAAACGTAAAATGCTGACATTTTACGTTTTTTTATGGTACAATAGTATCCGAATAATTCTGTATTTATACAGTTTACAAAGATATTGAATGGAAAGATTGAGAGGTCGAGTGAATGGCTAGAGATGGCTTTTTTACAGGATTAGATATAGGAACTAGCTCGATTAAGGTTCTTGTTGCTGAGTTTATTGATGGATCAATGAATGTCATCGGAGTAAGTAATGTTAAGAGTTCTGGTGTGAAAGATGGCATCATTGTTGATATTGACGCTGCAGCAAAATCAATCAAAACAGCTATTGAGCAAGCAGAAGAAAAAGCTGGTATTGTGATTGAGCAAGTGAATGTTGGGCTTCCAGCCAATCTTCTTCAAATTGAGCCTACACAAGGTATGATTCCTGTAACAAGTGAATCAAAAGAAATCAAAGATGAAGACGTTGAAAGTGTTGTTCGCTCAGCCTTGACTAAGAGTATTACACCTGAGCGTGAGGTTATCTCACTAGTTCCTGAAGAATTTATCGTTGATGGTTTTCAAGGGATTCGTGATCCTCGTGGAATGATGGGGATTCGTCTTGAAATGAGAGGTCTCATTTACACAGGACCAACAACAATTCTTCACAATCTTCGTAAGACAGTTGAGCGTGCAGGTATTCAGGTTGAGAATATCATCATCTCTCCTCTTGCAATGACTCGTGCTGTCTTGAATGAAGGTGAGCGTGAATTTGGTGCTACTGTTATTGATATGGGTGGTGGCCAAACGACTGTTGCAAGCATGCGTGCTCAAGAACTTCAGTTTACTAATATTTACTCTGAGGGTGGCGAATATGTCACCAAGGATATTTCAAAAGTCTTGAAAACATCTATGCAAATTGCAGAAGCGCTTAAGTTTAATTTTGGTAATGCTAACATTGAAGAAGCAAGTGAAACTGAAACTGTTCAGGTAGAGGTTGTAGGTGAAAATTCACCTGTTGAAATCACTGAGAAATATCTTGCTGAGATTATCTCAGCTCGTGTGAAGCATATCTTGGATAGAGTTAAACAAGACTTGACACGAGGTCGCCTACTTGATTTGCCTGGTGGTATTGTCCTTGTAGGTGGAACAGCCATCATGCCAGGTGTTGTTGAAGTTGCTCAGGAAATTTTTGAGACAAATGTGAAACTTTATATACCTAACCAAGTTGGTATCCGTAATCCAATGTTTGCAAATGTAATTAGTCTTGTTGAGTATGTTGGTCTCCTTACAGAAGTTGATATTATTGCTCAGCAAGCTGTGTGTGGTGAAGAGTATCTTCGTCGTAAACCTATCGACAATGAGGCGCCTACCTTGAGTTTTGATAGAACTACTACTTCAGCACCTCGAGTGACTCCACAACCAAATCGTATTCCAGTTGAGAATACCGTTGAGGTACCTCTACCGGTTGATGAAGAAAATCATGAACAAAAACAAAAACTCGGAGATCGTGTTCGTGGAATCTTCGGAAGTATGTTTGATTAATTGAATCTAGTAAAAGTGAGGAAATAAAATGAGTTTTTCATTTGATAGCGCATCAGTTCAGGGTGCGGTAATTAAAGTTATCGGTGTCGGTGGAGGTGGAGGAAATGCCATCAACCGAATGATTGAAGAAGGTCTTGCTGGTGTTGAATTTATTGCAGCTAACACGGATATTCAAGCACTCAGCTCTTCTAAAGCAGAAACAGTTATCCAATTAGGTCCTAAATTGACTCGTGGTCTTGGTGCTGGAGGTCAACCTGAAGTTGGTCGTAAAGCAGCTGAAGAAAGTGAAGAAACACTTACAGAGGCACTTACAGGAGCTGATATGGTATTTATCACTGCTGGTATGGGTGGTGGTTCTGGTACAGGGGCAGCACCAGTTATTGCACGTATTGCTAAAAGCTTGGGTGCATTGACAGTAGCAGTGGTTACACGTCCATTTGGATTTGAAGGTAATAAGCGCGGTTCCTTCGCTGTTGAAGGTATTCAAGAATTGCGTGAGCAAGTTGATACTCTTCTTATTATCTCTAACAACAACCTTCTTGAAATCGTTGATAAGAAAACTCCACTTCTTGAAGCCCTTAGTGAAGCAGATAATGTCCTACGCCAAGGGGTACAAGGGATTACAGACCTTATTACCAACCCAGGTTTAATCAACCTCGACTTTGCTGATGTGAAAACAGTTATGGCAAATAAAGGCAATGCGCTTATGGGGATTGGTATTGGTTCTGGTGAAGAACGTATTGTTGAAGCTGCACGCAAAGCAATCTATTCACCGCTTCTTGAAACAACTATCGATGGTGCAGAAGATGTTATTGTTAACGTAACTGGTGGACTTGATATGACTCTTACAGAGGCAGAAGAAGCATCTGAAATCGTTGGTCAAGCTGCTGGTAACGGTGTTAATATTTGGCTTGGTACATCAATCGATGATACTTTGAAAGATGAAATTCGTGTAACGGTTGTTGCAACAGGGGTTCGTCAAGATCGTGCTGAAAAGGTATCTGGTATGAAAGCTCAACCACGTAAAGTGACTACAGCTCCTTCACAACCGTCAGTTCCTACTCAGCAAGTGGCTCAAGAACAACAACGTCCAGGTTTTCAAGCTTCATTTGAACGTCAACAGAACTTAGACTACAATGAAACACCTTCAATGTCACAATCAGGAGTTCGTCCTGCTGTGGCAGCATCTCAACAAGAGCAGTCAGCTTTTGGACATTGGGATTTGAAACGTGATGATATTTCTCGTCCTGAAACAGGTGAACTTGATAGTCAATTAACAATGTCTACATTCTCAAGTGATGTTGAAGATGACGATGAATTGGAGACACCACCATTTTTTAAAAACCGTTAATGATGATTATAGAAGATAATAAAAATGATATTTGTCAAGCGGTAAAAAAAGCATGTGAAAAAGCTAATCGCTCTAGCGAAGAAGTCAATATAATTGCCGTAACTAAGTATGTTTCAAGTGAAATCGCTGAAGAATTGGTTGAAACGGGAATTAAACACATTGCTGAAAACCGTGTTGATAAATTTTTAGATAAGTATCAGGCATTAAAAAAATATGATTTGACATGGCACCTTATTGGTAGTTTACAACGTCGAAAAGTAAAGGATGTTATTAATTTAGTTGATTATTTTCATGCTTTGGATTCTGTTAAATTGGCAGAGGAAATTCAAAAGCGTGCGGATCATACCATTAATTGCTTCCTACAAGTTAATGTTTCAGGTGAGGAGTCGAAACATGGTTTTCCACCTGAAGAACTTGATACAGTTCTAAATCACATTGCAAATCTTGATAAAATTTGTATAGTAGGGCTAATGACTATGGCTCCAATTGATGCGAATGCTCAAGAACTTGATAAGATTTTTGCTGAGACAAATGAACTTAGACAATCAATTCAAGATAAAAAAATAAAGAATGTTCCTTGTGATCAACTAAGCATGGGGATGAGTCGAGACTATGACATGGCTATTCAGAATGGATCAACCTTTGTTAGAATAGGCAGTGCATTCTTTAAAGAGAACGGAGAATAACCTTATGGCAATAAAAGATGCAATTGATAAAATTGTTTCATATTTTGATACCGACGAAGTAACAGATTATGAAGATGTTGCTAAAGAAGAGGCTAAAGAACGTCCAGTTAAAGTACAGAAAACTGGGCATACACCACCCCCTCGACAGCAACGTAAACCTGAGCGTCCTCAGGCAACAGTCCCTCCTCGTCGCCAACATATCAATTCAGACGTACAGGAAACTCAAGTCCTTCGTAGTTTACCTTTGAGTCGATCACAAGCTAATCAGGGATCCCAACAAATGAATATAACTAAAACTACAATTGCAATTAAATATCCTAAAAAATATGAAGATGCTCAAGAAATTGTAGAACTTTTGATTGAAAATGAATGTGTTTTAATTGATTTTCAATATATGTTAGAAGCACAAGCTCGTCGTTGTTTAGACTTTATTGATGGTGCTAGCAAGGTACTTACAGGAAACTTACAAAAAGTTGGTTCTTCCATGTACTTGCTCACACCAATCAACGTTGTTGTTGACATCGAAGAGATTGGTTTGACTCATGGAAATCAAGAAGCTACTTTCGACTTCGACATGAAGAGACGTTAAGCCATGTCTGTATTACTATATGTTATTTGGGCACGTATTGTTAACTTAGTAGAGATACTCCTTGTAATCTATGCTTTGTTATCTTGGTTTCCAGGAGCTTATGATACAGCTCTTGGGAAGACTATTAGACAAATTGTTCAGCCAATTCTTGCGCCATTTCGTAGGCTGAATTTGGTTTTTGCTGGTATTGATTTTTCAATTATCGCAATTATACTTTTGTTAAATTTCTCTCTTAGTATTCTTAAGGTTGTCCTATTTTGATGTTTGAACAAAAAAATATTGAACAGCATTACTCGTTAGAAGAACGTCTTTTTTTAGAAAAGGTTAGGGGATTTTGTCAATTAGTTGAAGATCGGTATAGCCCCTATTTGACTGATTTCTTAAATCCTCGTGAAATCCAGATTGTCAAAGATTTAGCAAATTACTATAATTTAAAATTCTTTGTAAGTTCAACTTTTGATAACGAAGAGTATGGAAGAGTGATTCTTGCACCGGATTATTATGAGCTTGATGAAGATGACTTTGAAATTAAACGATTAGAAATTTCTTATGCTAGACAATTTAATAAATTGATACACCCCAAAATTTTGGGCGCACTGATCAATCAACTTGGTCTTGAACGTCAAGTATTTGGAGATATCATTCTTGATGAAGAAGGCCGAGTTCAATTTAATATTGCTTCTCATCTAGCCAGCTATGCAATAATGTCTATTACTAAAATCGGTAAGGTTTCGGTTACGCTTAGAGAAGCAAGTAAAGATGATTGGATTTCAAATAAAGAAAAATATTCTCAATCTTTTGTCTTGCTTTCTAGTATGCGTCTTGATAATGTGTTAGCTACAGTATTAAAAATATCACGTTCAAATGCTTTAAAGCTAATTGCTTCAGGAAAAGTCAAACTTAATTATAGGCAAATTGAGAAAGCTGATCAGACAATATCTATTGGTGATATGATTTCAGTTAGAGGTTTTGGCCGATTTCGTCTAGCTCAACAAGAAGGAATTTCTAAATCAGGAAAAGCTAAGGTCGTCATCGACAGTCTTCTAAGACGACAAAAGTAGGTATTTAATTGAAAAGCATCAGAGATGCTAATGAAACTTGAGGAGATCTGTAATGAACAAGAAGTAGATGATTTTCTTGATATTATCGTAGATAGTTATGAAGATTTAGTTCATGGAAATCGTGAACTTGTTGCTCATGTAAAAGAGTTTGAAGAAATGGTAAAAAAATAAAGGAGGCCTGTAATGGCAATCACAGCACTTGATATTAAAGATAAACAGTTTACCACTAAATTTCGTGGATACAATGAACAAGAAGTAGATGAATTTCTTGATATTATCGTAGATGATTATGAAGATTTAGTTCGTGACAATCGTGAACTTTCTACTCGTGTAAAAGAGCTTGAAGAAAAATTGGCTTATTTTGACGAAATGAAAGAATCATTGAGCCAGTCAGTTATCTTGGCTCAAGAAACAGCTGAAAAAGTTAAAGCTTCAGCAGCAGATGAATCAGCTAACTTGATTAACAAGGCCAACTTTAATGCGACACACTTGATTGAAGAAGCTAAATCTAAGGCATCTGAAATTCTTCGTGATGCTACAGATGAAGCAAAACGTGTTGCCATTGAAACTGAAGAACTTAAACGTCAAAGTCGTGTTTTCCACCAACGTCTTTTGGCTGCAGTTGAAGGTCAACTTAACTTGGCAAATGCTCCAGAGTGGGGGGAATTGTTGCAACCAACAGCTATTTATCTTCAAAACTCAGATGCTGCCTTTAAAGAAGTTGTTGAAAAAGTGCTGGATGAACATGTTCCAGATTCAAATGATGCTGCTTCGTTCGATGCAACTCGTCAATTCACTCCTGACGAAATGGCTGAACTTCAACGTCGCGTTGCTGAAAGCAATAAACAAGTTGAAGATTTCTCTAATCCAGATATTGACGAAACAAATGATATTACTTCAATTCCAGTAGATTTTGGTATTGCAGATTCATTCGAAAGTGAAGTAGCTGATTTTCCAACTTCTACACTTGTAGACGAGGACATTGATTTGCAATCAGAAGCAAGTGTTGAAATCAACCTTAATGAAACACAAACTTTTAAATTAAATATTGGCGAATAAGAAAAATACAACTTACCAAGTATATTAACAGCGAGTGGGAGATGGTGTGAGTCCCACATTCCCTATTTGGATAGTTATCATTTTCAAGCATTCTAACTGAAATAAGTAAGCTAGAAGGGAGGTCCTCCTTACGGACATTTGAGGGAGCAATTTTACGTGCTCTAAACTAAGGTGGTACCACGAGCTTTCGTCCTTTTTTGATGAAGGCTCTTTTTATTTAGTAGAATTAAATTAAAGAGGAGATATAATGAAACTTAAAGAAACTTTAAATCTAGGTAAGACAGCTTTTCCAATGCGTGCTGGACTTCCTAATAAAGAACCACTCTGGCAAAAAGAGTGGGAAGATGCTAAGATGTATCAACGTCGTCAAGAGTTGAACCAAGGTAAACCTCACTTCACTCTTCATGATGGACCTCCATATGCCAATGGTAATATTCACGTTGGACATGCGATGAATAAGATTTCTAAGGATATCATTGTTCGTTCAAAATCAATGTCTGGTTTCTATGCTCCTTACGTTCCTGGTTGGGATACGCATGGTCTTCCAATTGAACAAGTGTTGGCAAAACAAGGTGTGAAACGTAAAGAACTTGATCGTGCTGAATACCTTAAGATGTGTCGTGATTATGCACTTTCACAAGTTGACAAACAACGTGAAGATTTCAAACGTCTTGGTGTTTCGGCTGATTGGGATAACCCATATGTTACTTTGACACCAGATTATGAGGCAGCCCAAATCCGTGTCTTTGGTGAAATGGCTAAAAAGGGTTATATCTATCAAGGTGCGAAACCTGTATACTGGTCATGGTCATCAGAATCAGCACTTGCTGAAGCAGAGATTGAATATCATGATTTGGTTTCAACATCTCTTTACTATGCCAATAAGGTTAAAGAAGGTAAAGGTGTTTTAGATACTGATACTTATATTGTTGTTTGGACTACAACACCATTTACAGTGACAGCTTCACGTGGTTTGACTGTAGGTGCAGATATTGAGTATGTTCTTGTAAAACCTGCTGGAGAGACTCGTAAGTTTATTGTTGCTTCTGAATTACTAAATAGTCTTTCTGAGAAATTTGGTTGGGCTGAAGTAGAAGTTCTTAATACTTACCGTGGTGATGAATTAAATCAAATCGTTACAGAACACCCTTGGGATACAGAAGTTGATGAGCTTGTTATCCTTGGTGACCACGTTACTACAGATTCTGGTACAGGTATCGTCCATACGGCCCCTGGTTTTGGTGAGGATGACTATAATGTAGGTATCGCTAATGGCCTTGAAGTTGCGGTAACTGTTAATGAGCGTGGTATCATGATGGAAAATGCTGGTCCTGATTTTGAAGGTCAGTTCTACGATAAAGTGGCACCAATTGTTATGGAAAAACTCGGCGATTTACTTCTTGCGAAAGAAGAAATCTCACACTCATACCCATTTGACTGGCGTACGAAGAAACCAATCATCTGGCGTGCAGTGCCGCAATGGTTTGCCTCTGTTTCTAAATTCCGTCAAGAGATTTTGGATGAGATTGAAAAAGTTAAATTCCATTCTGAGTGGGGGAAAGTTCGTCTCTACAACATGATTCGTGACCGTGGTGACTGGGTAATCTCTCGTCAACGAGCTTGGGGTGTACCACTCCCAATCTTCTATGCTGAAGATAAAACACCAATCATGACTGAAGAAACGATTGAACATGTGGCTAAACTTTTCGAAGAGCACGGTTCAGTTATCTGGTGGGAACGTGATGCCAAAGATCTTCTTCCAGAAGGCTTTACACATCCAGGTTCACCAAATGGTGAGTTCACTAAAGAAAATGATATTATGGATGTGTGGTTTGACTCAGGATCATCATGGAATGGTGTTGTTGTAAACCGTCCAGAGTTAACATATCCAGCTGATCTCTATCTCGAAGGTTCAGACCAATACCGTGGTTGGTTCAACTCATCACTTATCACCTCAGTTGCCAATCATGGTGTTGCACCATATAAACAACTCTTGTCTCAAGGTTTTGCACTTGATGGTAAGGGTGAAAAGATGTCTAAATCTCTTGGAAATACCATTGCGCCTAGTGATGTTGAGAAACAATTTGGTGCTGAAATTCTTCGTCTTTGGGTAACAAGTGTAGATACTAGCAATGACGTTCGTATCTCAATGGATATCCTTAGCCAAGTATCAGAATCTTATCGTAAGATTCGTAACACACTTCGTTTCTTGCTTGCTAATACTTCTGACTTCAATCCAACAACTGATGCAGTAGCCTTCGAAGACTTGCGCTCTGTCGATCAATATATGACTATTCGTTTCAACCAATTGGTTAAGACTATTCGTGATGCCTATGCAAACTTTGAATTCTTGACTATTTACAAAGCTTTGGTTAACTTTATTAATGTTGAATTGTCAGCCTTCTATCTTGATTTTGCCAAAGATGTCGTTTACATTGAGAGCGCTGAATCACTTGAACGTCGTCAAATGCAAACAGTCTTCTACGATATTCTTGTTAAGATTACAAAACTCTTGACTCCAATCCTTCCTCATACTGCAGAAGAAATTTGGTCATATCTTGAATTTGAAAATGAAGACTATGTTCAATTGTCAGAGTTGCCAGAAGCAGAAGATTTTGCAAATCAAGATGCACTTCTTGAAAAATGGAATGCCTTCATGGACTTCCGTGGACAAGCTCAAAAAGCTTTGGAAGAAGCTCGTAATGAGAAAGTTATTGGTAAATCGCTTGAAGCTCATTTAACTATCTATCCAGATGCTGAAGTTAAAGAACTTCTTGAAAGTTTGAATACTAACCTTGCTCAACTTTTGATTGTTTCAGCTCTAACAATTGCTGAAGAAGATGTTCCTGAATCTGCTGTAAGCTTCCAAGGTGTTTCATTCACAGTAGAACGTGCTGAAGGTGAAGTATGCGACCGTTGTCGTCGTATTGATCCAACTACTAAAGAACGTAGCTACAACGCGACTATCTGTGATCACTGTGCTAGCATTATCGAAGAAAACTTTGCTGAAGGTGTGGCAGAAGGTTTCGAAGTTAAAGCAAAATAAGCTAAAAAGAGTCGCTCCTTGTCAACTGTAGTGGGTGACGAAAAGCTAACATCTAGAGAGGACCTGATAGGTCTTCTCTTTTTTTATGTTCAGAGTGATGAAGACACGTTTCTTAAAGTTGATGAAGTTTCTAAAACCGAAGCCCAACCGTTTGATGTCTTTAATCAACTTGTTGGTAGCTTCCAGTTTTGCGTTTGAATAGTCTGTTTCTAGTGCATTTTGGATGTATTGTTTGTGTCTAAGAAAAGTTCTAAAGACCGTTTGAAAATAGTGATTGACTTTGCTTCTATTTTCCTCTATCAGCTCAAAGAACTCATCTACTCTCTTCTCCTGAAAGTGAAAAAGCAAAAGCTGATAAAGTGTATAGTAGTCAGTAAGCTCTTTTGAAAAGCCTAGTGTCTTCTCAACAACTTCATGTGGTGCTAAAGTTTGGCGGAAAGTCTTTGAATAGAAAGAGTTGAGAGATAACTTACGGCTGTCCTTTTGGAAGAGTCGCCAGTGATTTT